>Ga0209012_1000170_pt1 | contig 105193 bp, 99 predicted proteins | sample RS3BMetagenome_FD_184735 | JGI IMG/M metagenome (GOLD analysis project Ga0209012, IMG submission 184735) | Ferric oxide microbial mat and aquatic microbial communities from Rainbow Spring, Yellowstone National Park, USA - RS3B (SPAdes) (version 3) ... | reverse complement strand
CGCGTAGGGTCGGTGATCACGGGGGTCCTCCATCTGAAGTCGTAGAGAAACCTCAGACTGGTGGACCCCCGCTACTTCTTCGTGGACCCCGTCACCGACGCTGGACCCCGCTCATACGCGAAGCGCCGCGAATCTTCGCCTCAGAGAGGGGGGAAGCCTGCGGTCGACCATTCGAAGGCCTGTCCCGCGTAGACGGGAGCGGAGGCTCTGCAGTCGCCAGGGATTGCATCACCCTTCACTTCGACGTAGATGGTTCCAGCCTTCGAATCTAAGAACTTGACTACAGTCCGGGCTCTGAGGGCGGTTGTCGCGACGTTGACTGATCCAGTTGCTCTGGCGGCGAATGGACCGGTGGGGAGCGTACTGCCTGATGGATTGTCCACCAGATACCAGCAGTTGTTGGATTTCGAGAGCGAGGCCAATACCATGCCTTTCCCGTCCGCTGTCGGGTAGACGGAGACCACTCCCGGGCCGGACGAGTTGCCGCCGGTGAAGGACAGTCCGGGCTCTGCCGACTTGAGGACCGTGGAGTTGACGGGCTTGGGAGCACCGTAGGATTGGCTGTTCGATTGGTAGGTCGCTTTGGCGTTGAGCATGGCCGTGTTGAGATTGGATTGTGCAGCCCGATCGTTGGCTGATTTGCTTACTCCGAGGAATGTCGGGATGGCGATGGCGAGCAGGATGGCCATGATCAAGAGCACCGCCATCAATTCGATGAGCGTGAATCCGCTGTCGAAGATGTGGCGGGCATGTCGCAGCTCCACGGTCATGCTGATCGTGCTCGGAGACACGTCCGACACCGTGGATTTTAGCGTTCCAAGCATCGGGACTCCCTTCTCACTGTTCTCGCCTCCCGATCCACTTACCCATGTGACATCGGACGGAATTCCATAACTACTTCATCGCCACTTGACTCTTGCCAAGGGAACAGCTGGCTTCCGAGTTTGCGGAATCCCCTCTGCCATGATCGATCTGCTTGGCCAAAAGCAGAGCCAGCCGACTAATGATGGATCGAGTCTCGGGATCGGTGGGATCGATCAGCGGATCCGTGAGAGGTCGGAGCACGGCTCCCAAGATGGAGGCCACAATCACTCTGTCCACCTTGGTTGGCCGCACGCGGGTCATGAGGATGGTAAGGGTTTCGGTGAGCACTGCCACTCGTTCGGTCACCACGGCATTGGAATAGCTGCTGATATCCCGGATCAGGATGCCAGCCACCTCATGATGAGCGACGAACAGGTCGGTGAGTTCAGCGAGGAGTCGCCGACGCTGTTTGGCATTGAGTTCGATCCCAGCGTCGTACTCCAAGAGCAGAGCCTCTACCGCGTTCAAGTACGGATCGAGGACGGCGGTGAGCAGCTCAACCTTGCAGCCAAAGTGATAGAGGACTGCGGCCCGAGTGATCCCCAGTGTCTTGGCGATGTCCTCCAGGGAGGCGTCGCGGAACCCGTGGGCACGGAATTCGACAATGGCCGCCTGACGAATGGCCTCCTTGGTTGTTCCTCCATTGAGTCCTTTGGCCACAACGACCCCCCATTCATTGATTCCGGGTTTCATCGTCACAACGGCCAGTGGAGTTGAGCACTTGGGTCGGATTTCTTGACTGGGAAGTCAGATCTTCCTGACTCGATAGTCAGAAATCTGCTCAAGTGCCTGCCTCGATCCGCCGATGGGGATGGATGTGCAACAAGAGTTGCGCAATGACCAATGCACAAACCGGACCTCTGAGAAGGAATGATGATGACTCGATCGATCCGCCACTGGGCCAAGAATCGCAATCGCCAGGCACTCCTGGCCGGTATTGCCGGCGCCGCCGTACTGGCTCTTGGCACGTCGGCCAGCCTCGGAGGCTTCACGGCCTCGATCACCAACACCGGTGACAAGGTGGCCACGGGCAGCCTCATCATGCAGGAGCAGGTGACTCCCACCGGTGGTACCACCACCACCTGCCTCTCCACCGCGGCTGGTGTGGCCATCACCACCAACGCCAATGCTGCCTGTGGAGCCAACAAGTTCGGCGCCCTGACCAACGCCGTGCCGGGAGCATCGAGCTTCTCCAACGTCGTGATCACCAACCAGGGATCGGTGCCGGCCAACTCGTTCACCCTGGGAACAGGCGCGTGCACGGCTACCCCCACCGCACCCGCAGGTGCTGTGGCGACCAACGTGGGTAGTGACGCCGGCTTCTGCAACAAGGTGGACGTCACTATCGAGGACGACACGGCCGCACCGACCTGTGTCTACCCGGCAGGAGCGGGGGCGTGCCCGGCGGCCAGCAACACCTACAACCTGGCCACACTGAGCGCCGCCTACTCGGTGACTCCGTTGACACTGACCGCGCCCGTGGCGGCAGGGGGAGCCCGCACTTACAAGGTGACGACCACCATCGACAACTCGGCAACCAACGCTGACCAGGCCATGGCCGCCTCCGAACCCATCACCTTCAACTTCGGATCCTAGGAGCAACGACGAGGTCGGCCACCCCGTCACCCGACCGCCCGAGTGCCGGGGTTGCCAACTGGAATCGCCGACCTCGCATCAGCTAACCGTGAAGGGTTCGACAGGAGACTAGGAACGACCGTGTTGGCACGTCAGAAGTATTTCCGAGTTCCGCAGCATCGCCGTCAGGCCTATCGGGGCTGGTGGTGGCCGCTGGCCATCTTCTCCGCTTGCGGGATGGTGACCCTGGGGATCAGGGGCGCTGAGGGCGGATTCACGGCGTCGGTCAGCAACGTCGGTGGCAACGCCCGGTCGGCAAGCCTCCTTACCTCCGCTGTCTCGGGAGGGACCGTCGAGTGCGACCTCGGCACTCCGACCTACAATCCGATCGCCACGATCAACACGGCGACCTGCGCGGGCACCCTCGTTCCCTCGGGACCACTGCCGGCGAGCGGGACCAGCGCCACCACGACCACCGTCACCGACAAGGGCAGCGTGGCCGGGACGACGGGCAGTGTGGTTGCCGGCACCTGCGGACCGGTGGCGTTGGCCAACTCGGTCACAAGTTCGGACCCCATGCTGATCCGAGGGGTGACCCTCAGTTATGCCCAGGCCGGTCCCCTGACCGGCGGCACTGGAATCGGCATGTCCGGCACGTCCGGCTATGCGGCCGACGTAAACGCGGTGGCCGGTCCGGCGACCACCAGCTTCACCGAGGCGATCTGGTTCAAGACCACATCCGCGGGCAGCCTCATCGGCTTTACCAACACGCCCATCTCATCGGGGGCCGGGCAGTGGGACAAAATGTTGTGGGTCGACAACACCGGGCACGTTGTGTTCGCCGTCTATCCGGGTCACACGGTCGAGTTGACAAGCACGGCCGCAACCTACCTCGACGGGAACTGGCACCTTGCTGTCGGCTCGATCGATACCGCGACTGGCATGTCGCTCAGTGTCGACGGAGGCACTCCGGTCACCAACACCACCAAGTCGGCTCAGTCCTACACGGGGTACTGGCACGTCGGCTGGGACAATGAACGGAGCGGCTGGAGCGATCCACCCACTAATCCGTTCTTCAACGGCACCCTTGCCGACGCGGCCGTCTTCCCCACGGTGCTGACGATCGGGCAGGTCGCCAACCTTTATGGTTCGGGGACCCAGGGAGCCTGGGATTCGGCGATCGACTCCGATGGTGCTACCCGCGCTTGGACGCTGGGTGATTCGGGAACCGCCGCTTACCAGGGGACTATTCCTGGCGTGGCCCCAAGTGCCTGTTCCTTTGTGGATGCCACGATTGGAGCCACTGCGGCGACGGCGACGTGTGCAGCCCCGGTGTCATCGTCGAGCTGTGCGGCTCCATCGTCGGCTGTGACATTGTTCACCGTGGCCAACCGCCTCACAAGTTTCACAGTATTTCCGAGTCCCACTCAGACTGTGAGCCTCATCTGGACTGTCGCCCGGGACGCCACCAACAAGACGGCCTCCTATCCGGACGCCGTTGGTTTGCACCTCACCGTCCCACTCACGGTCGTGGTCGGCGCCAGTGGGTTCAGCGCCTCGCTCAGTTGGCCGGCCGAGGACGTGGTCCTGTGACCTCAAAGACGACTCGGGCGACGTCACCCAAGCGGCCTTACCGTGGGTCCAGGGTTGTGAGCACATTGCTTGCCGGACTCCTGGCGATACTCGGCACTGGTTTTATCGTCGGGATGCTCGCCGGATGGCGGCTCCACGCGATGGCTACGCCGAGCATGGGAACGGATGCTCCCGTCGGCGCCCTCGTCATCAGCAGACCGGTCGCCTACTCGCAGTTGCGGGTCGGACAGGTCATCGCCTTCCATCCGCCGGGACGGCTGGATGTGGTCTTCGTTCATCGCGTGGTCGAAGTCATCAACCAGCGATCTGGCCACGTGCTGCGAACCATGGGGGACATCAACGGTGCGCCAGATCCCTGGCTCCTGCGCCAGTCGAACCTGGTCGGAGGAGTAGCCGCCACGGTTCCCGACGCCGGGTTCCTCATCGAGGCCATCCCTCTGCTCCTCCTCGGAGCCTTCGGCATCCTCCTCGGGACTTCCGGGCTCCGCCGCCGCTCACGGACACCGATCCGGATCGGAGCCGGCTCCGTGCTTATTGCCGCTTTGCTCCTTTACTTCCGGCCTCTTGAACACATGGTGCTCCTTCGACAATTCGTGTCCAACGACCAAGGCTACGCGTCTGTGGTCCCGACCGGTGTTCTCCCCACTCGGATCCATGCCGTAGGCGGAGGTTTCGTCAATCTTGTCCCTGGGCAGGTGGGAAGTCTTCGTCTTGCGCACGTCCGAGAAGGTGGAGCGTTTCGCATGACGAGCGCGGTCCGTCTCTCGGGATGGTGGTGGCTACTTCTGGCGGCGTGGGCCGTTCCCGTCGTTTTGGGCCTATTTGTCCAACGGGACCCTGAGCCGGACCGAGGTGGAGCAACGGAGATGCTCCCGAGTCAAATGCGTATCCCGGCACACTCCGTGCGAATCATTCGCTGAGCTTCCTCCCATGTCCGACCGCGCGTTGCGGTGCCAAGCGGTGCATCGAAGGGGCAGCCTGGCCGATCAGTACGGCGGTCGGGTCACCCCGAGCAACTAAGGCTGCTCCCGCTGCGCAGTGCGCTGTTCCACTGGGCGAGCGTCGACGATGGAATGGCGGCGAATCCGGTGTTTCCGTGTTTTGGGGGCCACAACTCGACGCCGGAGGCGTGGTGGCTGATGGCCACGGAAATGGCCGCACAGTCGACTCCCGATCCCACCGTCTGGAAGTACACCCCCACGTGGGTGGGTGTCTGCTGCCACAACGTGTCGATCTGTGCGTACACGGGTCCGGACCTGTCGGTGGTGGCGGTTGCCGACAGACCGTTGTTGCCGAGCACGCAGGTCGGTCCCCCGTGGGACCAAGAGTCGGCACAGGCCTGCATGACCTGATCGGTGAAGGACTGGTCCAAAACGGCATTTCCGGTCACGACAGTCCGGTAGGGGTTGAAGGCGAAATCGACCGGGGTATGTACCCAGCCGGCGTAGTCAGCTAGGGCACCGCCGAGGCAACTCTCCTGTGCCTGGGGCGTCCAGCCGGCGGCCTCCATCACCTGGATGGCCGGACCGGTGAGGTTCATCACGAACGGTTCCCCGGTCAAGGTGGCACACGACCCCACGCTCACCGCCTGTACCAGTGGATTCGAGTCGTAGCGGGCGGCCATGGCGTGTTGGAACGAGGACCACGCCTGTCGGTAGGGGGTGGTCCACCACTCCCCATACGTCTTGGAAACCCCCTTCGTCGAGATGGTCAACGAGGGGCCACCAAGGGCCTTGGCCCATGTCGGCGCGGTGTTGCCGGCGAAGGTGCGCAGCTTCACGCCTACCGGTGTCAAAGGGTGGGCTGCGTTCCACTGGCTGACTGCGGCCAGCGATGCGTCGAGCGGGCTCCAGACCTCGCTCCCCTGGGTCGGCTCAAGCTGAGCCCAAGTCTCATTGACTACGATCCCGGCGAATGAGCCCGCATACGGGGTGATGGCGCTGATGTCCACGGTGGGGAACGGGAGATCGAGCTGGTAGGGCGTCTGTACCCCCATATCGATCAGGCCGGCCAGTGCCGGCTTCACCTCCGCCGACCCGGAGGTGTGCTTTGACGAAGGTGTGGTCGACCGGACCGGGGCCGACGGCTGTGCCCCCGACGAGGTAGGACCAGGTGCGCCGGCACACCCGCAGACGAGCAGGGCGGAGGCAACGGCAGCGAGGATTCCGATGCCGGTGGTCGGTTGCAGGGAGCGTTTCACGACTCCAGTGTCGTCGCTCCTGATTACGAAAGCATCAGCACGTTGAGAGGGATTCGCGGACAATCGACGCTGAAGGTGCGTCCTGACTCACATTCTGGCCAACGCACCCTCTGTCTCGGAGTGTGTTTGGTGTTAAGCACAGCCTCGCACGTGCCGATGAACTCATTGCAAGCCTGCCCCTTGCAAACATAGCCAGCGGAGTAGCTGATGCCCCCAGCACACGGTCGTGTAGGGGGCATCAACCGCGTGTGGGCGCGGGCCCTTGACTCTGATCGGTTGGGTGGACGCTCGGCCCGCTCACGCTTCCGAGTGTTGGGTCCGAGAAGGACCACTTGGTCGTCGCCGACTTCAAGCGGCTGGGGATCCGATCAGAACCTTCAACACCTCACCAATGGTTGCTTCACGCGTGACCAACTCACTCAATGGAACGTCGGCTTGGATCCGGTAGTGATTGCGCCGGCCAACCTTCTCCTTCACCACCCAGCCGGCCTCCGTTAGATCGCTGACAATGCCGAACACTCGGCGCTCAGTGAGGTTCAATGCTCCAGCGATGTCCCGCAGTCGAACCTCTCCATCGCGGGCGATGCAGACCAACACTCGCGCATGGTTGGTCAGCAGGCTCCACTCGGACACGGGATCATCGTAGATCCACGTTTCTAGAATTCTGCTCGGGCTGGAGAGTCCGGGACGTCCTGAGGCGGTCCAGCTGCCGATTCACCTACGAGCAGACGATTCACCTGTGGGAGAACGTCGGTGAGGCCGGACACCTCGAGGTTGAGGTCGAGCGCGCCGGGCGCGATGTGCAGGCTCCAGTCCCGTCCAGGCGCTCCGATGTCGAGCCGGCGGACAGATCAGTGGTGAGCGGCCTGATTGGCAAGGGCACATGCACTGACGAGTTTCGTCGTTCAGCCGGCTCCTCACGATTCAAGCACTCACAGCGTTCGCGTACGGGGTAATTGCCACCCTTGGCGTGCATTTGTGCACGGCTTTCAGAGATTCATTGCGCCAACTGCAGGTTTCAATGCATGGTGGATCCAGCGGCATTGAATTAGGTCCGCTGGAGGTATCGCTATGGCGCAAGGTTCGCCCTCGGTCCCATGTGACATGTGTGGACAGCCAGTGATGACCAGCGACCTTCAGGCGCGAATGGATCCTCGGGGGTTCCACATGGTGGCGGGTGATGCACTTCTCTGTCCGCGATGCGCGTGGATCGTCGACCACATACCCAAGAGCTTCGGCCGGGAACCGACCGCCCCTCCGGATCCCCGTGCCGAGTTGGGACTCGGGCCCGCGAGACATGGTCGACGCTGAGGACATTGGCAGTTTGAAGCACTGCGGCTTTGAAATTGTGGCTCCGTGGACCGGACGGTGAGGCAATTGCACACGCCCCTGTCCACGTTTTCCGAGACTGGATCAAGCCGGCTTGAGTGCCGCGGATCGCTCGTGGAGCATCATCTTGCGGTCCTCGGTGCCGAGACGAGCAGGCTCCGTTGATTCCAAGAAGTCGCCGAGCGCGTCGACGAATTGCTCCGGAGCCTCGATCTGGGGGAAATGACCCACGCCTTCGATGATCACCAGCTGGCTCCCCGGTAGTGCTTCGTGTGCGGCATAGGCGTGGCGCACCGGGATGATGTCGTCTCGGTCCCCCCAGATGATCAGTGTCGGCATCGGGGCCGCCAGGTACAGGCGATCCATGGCGCTGACCGTCTGACCGCCGGGGTCGATCACGGACCTGATCGTGCGGGCGAACGCCTGGCGGTTCTCCGCGTCGGCGAGTGACGCATAGGCGCTCCACATCTCGGCGATACGACCCAAGCGGATGCCGCGGCTGTTGATGGCCTGGAACAGGCCGTCCCCCCAGTCGCGGACAAACCCCGGGAAGATCGCCGGCATCACGTACTCGCTCCCGGGCAGCGTCATGAACCGGAGCATCCAATTCACCTCTCGCCCGAGACCGCCACTGTCGACGAGTACGAGACGTTCGCATCGCTCAGGGTGCTGGTAGGCGAGCTGCATGGCCACACCGCCACCGAATGACTGGCCGATGACGGTGGCCCGGTCGATGTCGAGCACCTCGAGCAGATCCCTGAGTCCACTGGCGAAGGCTCCGAGGGAGTAGTCCCCGACGGGCTTCTCCGATTGGCCATGCCCCATGAGGTCCGGTGCGATGACCGTGAAGCGATCAGTCAATCGCGGGATGACGTCCCGCCAGGTCCGGGAGCTGCCGGCAATGCCGTGGAGGAGCAGGAGAGCTGGCCCGCTTCCCTCCATCCGGTAGGCCATGTCATGGCCGTGGATCGAGACGTGGTCAACTTGGGCTTCCATCCAACCATTCTCCTCTACCGGTGCGGACCATGTGGCCGCCAATGATCTCGCCAACCTCGAACTGGCACTGCCCGACAAATGGCCACGTTTCAACTGGCGCCGCACAGGTAGGTGCTGCTCCACTGGCACGCCGGCAGAGAGGCCCGAACCAGGGTCGAACATCTCTCGACCGGGTCAGCGGTCCCCCATTCCCGAGAATTAAGGCCGAACGGCCCCCTCCCGATGCGCATCCACATGATTAGCATGGACATGTGAACAGCGATGAGGTCCCGCCAACCGATTGGGACGGCTTGTTGAAGTGGTACCTTAGCGCCGACCCGTTAATTTCTGGCCTCGACACTTGCTCCGAGATTGTTCGGCTGCTGTCTGATGGCACAGCCGAAGCCAATCTCCTCGTCGCCGAGGCCCTCAGCGCCATCACCTACGACAACGAGCTGTGGCTTCTGGCCCATCCGTGCCCGGAAGATTGGAACCGAAAGTATCTCTCGAACATCAACGAAATGTTCATCGCCATCGGGGAATTGGTGGTCACTGTCGGTGGAAGCACACCTCGAGCAGTGGCGGATGCGTTGACGAGGGCGGTTGCCGAAGCCTGCACGCTGGTGGGGGGCGTCCACCAGACGGTTCACCGGCTGACGATCGCAAACATCAGCTGACTGGTTCGGGACTGTGACAAATGCCTGCTTCGAGGTGGAGGAGTGGCACGCTGCAGATGGAGCCTGACCCACTCTTCCGAATCAGGCAGCCCATCGCACCTGGGAGGTGGGGGTCGTTGGCCGCACTTTGGAGCACCCACAGAACTATCTTGGGATCGGATTCGTGGCCCCAGGTGCCCAACATCCACCCAACAATGTCGTCTCGCCACGTCGCAAGCGCTCTCACGAACTCTTGTGATCAGCGCCGTTCGACCCCCCTGGGCTGCATGAATGCGACTCCATAGGACTGGCGAAGACTCTCTGCAAAAGTTGAGTGCAGTTTTGTAATCGTCAGGTCGTGGGTTCAATTCCCACCGCCGGCTCGTCGGGGCCTCGTCCTCTCCTCACCGCCGGGTGGAGCTGTCCGAGGCCTCCCGGCCACGGACCGGCATGATCCGGACGCCATCCGGGTATGTTCTACCTGTGGCTGCACCCCGGTCCGCCGGGGCGTGCCGGGAGATCCCCAGGCGAGCCGGAAGGAGCGGGGATGGCCGACCTCCTGACGACCGTGGGCGACCAGTTGCTGGCCGAGCGGTTCGACGCCACCCGGCGGCTGACCGAGGCCCTGGCCGCTCCCCTCTCGGCCGAGGACCAGACCGTCCAGTCCATGCCCGACGTGAGCCCGACGAAGTGGCACCGGGCCCATACCTCGTGGTTCTTCGAGACGTTCCTCCTGACGCCCTCGTCGCCCGGGTACCAGCTCTTCCACCCGGACTTCGGATTCCTCTTCAATTCGTACTACGAGGGCGTGGGCGCCCGGTACCCGCGACCGCAGCGGGGCCTCGTCTCCCGACCCGGCATCGTCGAGGTCGCCGACTACCGGCGCCACGTGGACGTGGCCATGGGCGACCTGCTCGACCGGGGGCCCGATCCGCACGGCGCCGACCTGGTCGAGTTGGGCATCGAGCATGAGCAGCAGCACCAGGAGCTGCTGCTCATGGACATCAAGCACGTGCTGTCGCGAAACCCCATGCTTCCGTCCTATGCGCCGCGCGCGCCGCGTCCGCCGGGGCACGTCGCGCCGACCTCGTGGACCACACACCCCGGCGGCACCGTCGCGGTGGGGCACGCCGGTGACGGGTTCGGATTCGACAACGAATTCCCGAGGCACCTCGTCCACCTGGAGGCGTTCGCGCTGGCCGACCGGACGGTCACCTGCGGCGAGTGGCTCGAGTTCATGGAGGACGGGGGCTACCGGCGGCCCGACCTGTGGCTGGCGGACGGGTGGACGACGGTGACGTCCGAGGGTTGGGACGCACCCCTCTACTGGTCCAGGACCGACCCGGCCGGCGACTGGCACGAATTCACGCTGGCCGGGGACGCCCCCGTCGACCAGCACGTCCCCGTGAGCCACGTCAGCTACTACGAGGCCGATGCCTACGCACGCTGGGCCAAGGCGCGCCTGCCCACCGAGTCCGAGTGGGAGGCGGCCACCCTGGCCCGACCGGACACGGGGGCGACCGCCAACCTGCTCGACCTCGACGCCCTCCACCCCGGCCCGGTGGCCGGACGCGCCTCGGCGCCGTTCGGCGACGTGTGGCAGTGGACGGCCTCGGCGTACAGCCCGTACCCGGGGTTCGCACCGGCGGCCGGGGCCGTGGGCGAGTACAACGGCAAGTTCATGGTCAACCAGTACGTCCTGCGGGGTGGCTCGTGCCTGACGCCGGCCGACCACGCCCGGGCCACCTACCGGAACTTCTTCCCCCCGGCGGCCCGCTGGGCCGTCGCCGGCCTGAGGCTGGCCCGTAACGCCTGATCCCTCCGGCGGGACCGAAGACCCGTCACCTCATACCGACGACACGACGAGCTGGAGCCCATGGACACCGTGATCCCCCCGACCATCGAGGTGCACCTCGCACCAGGCGACCTGCGCGCCGCCATGGAGGCCGACGTCCGGGCCGGACTGACCGCCCGCCCCAAGCAGCTGCCACCGGTCTACTTCTACGACGACCGCGGCAGCCGCCTGTTCGACGACATCACCCGGCTGCCCGAGTACTACCCGACACGCTCCGAGCGGTCCATCCTCGAGTCCCACGCCAAGGACATGGTGGAGTCGGCCGGTGCCGACGTCCTGGTGGAGCTGGGTGCCGGGACGTGCGACAAGTCGCGTGTGCTGCTCGACGCCATGCAGTCCTGCGGCCGCCTGGGCACCTACCAGCCCCTCGACGTCAGCGACACCACCCTGTGGGAGGCGGCCACCGCGCTGTCCGCTGACTACCCCGGGCTGGCCGTCCGCGCCGTGGTCGGCGACTTCCATCACCACATGGATGAGCTCGGTGCCGACGGGCGGCGCCTGATCGCCTTCCTCGGCGGCACCATCGGCAACTTCGACCCGGACGAGCGGGCCGGGTTCCTGAGCCGCCTCGTCGAGGTGATGCGTCCCGGCGACCGCTTCCTCCTCGGGACCGACCTGGTCAAGGACCCCGTGCGCCTCGTCGCCGCCTACGACGACTCGGCCGGGGTCACCGCCGAGTTCAACCGGAACGTCCTCCACGTCCTGAACCGCGAGCTCGGTGCCGACTTCGCCCCCGACCGGTTCACCCACGTGGCCCGGTGGAACGAGCCCGACCACCGGATCGAGATGTGGCTGCGCTCCGAGGACCCCTGCCGGGTCCACGTCGCCGACCTCGACCTCGAGGTCGACTTCGCGGCGGGCGAGGAGATGCTCACCGAGATCAGCACCAAGTTCTCACCGGACTCGCTCCGGTCCGAGCTGGCGGCAAGCGGGCTCGAGGTGGAGGCCACCTGGACGTCGCCGGGCGACGAGTTCCTGATGACCATGTCCGTGCGCCCCTGACGCCCGCCCGCCACACCCACCGCAGGGCATGGGCGCACCACCGACCGGGGAAGACGAACGGGGGCGACGGTGTTGTACCTGGCATGACGATGCGAGCGACATGGAACGGGGCCGTCCTGGCCGAGAGCGACGCCACCGTGGTGGTGGAGGGCAACCACTACTTTCCGGCGACCGACGTCCACGACGAGTTCTTCGAGTCCAGCGACACCCACACGGTCTGCCCCTGGAAGGGCACGGCCAGCTACCGCACCGTCGTCGTGGACGGGGCCCGCAATGGCGATGCCGCCTGGTACTACCCCGAGCCGAAGGACGCGGCCGCCGAGATCGCCGACAGGGTGGCCTTCTGGAAGGGCGTCACCGTCGAGCAGGTGTGACCGACACGCCGCCGCGCGCCCCGTGGTCGGACGACCGGGCGGCTCAGTGGCCGGCGGCGGTCCGCTGACGGGCCACGTCGAAGCAGGCGATGGCGCCGGCTGTGGCGACGTTCAACGAGGACAAGGTCCCATGCTGGGGGATCGCCGCCAGTTCGCCGCAGCGGCGGCGCGTGAGCGCGGCCAGTCCCGATCCCTCGGACCCGAGTACCAGTGCCACCGGCTGCCCACCCAGGGGCAGCTGGTAGAGCGAGGTAGGCGCCTCCCCCACCAGTCCCACGGTGACCACGCCCAGCTCGGCGAGCTGCTGCAGGGCCGTGGGGATCCCGGCGACGAGCGCCATCGGCAGGTACTCGATGGCGCCGGCCGCCACCTTGGCCACGGTCGGCGACAGGTGGGCGGACCGGTGTCGGGGCAGGACGATGCCGGTCACCCCGGCGCACTCGGCGCTGCGGAGCACGGCTCCCAGGTTGTGGGGGTCGGTGATCCCGTCGAGGACGAGCAGGAACGGCAGACGGCCCCGCCTGGTGGGTTGGCACAGGTCCTCCAGCGGCGTGTCGCGGACCGGCTTGGCCAGTGCCACCACGCCCTGGGACCCGTCGGTGCGGGCAGCGGCGTCGATGCGCTTGCGCGAGACGTAGTCGACCTTGACCCTGCGCTTGGTGGCCAGCGCCTCGATGTCGTCGAGGATCTCGGCGGCGTCCATCCCCTCCGCCATCAGCAGCGTCGTCACGGGACGACGCCCGGCGCTCAGCAGCTCGCGCACGGCCTGCCGCCCCTCGACCTGGTCGCCACCCAGTCCCTCGTGCCTCGGACCCTGCCGGACTGTTGCCTCCTTGCCTCCCGGTCCCCGCCCCCTGTCGTTGACCGGCGCACGGCCGGTCGTGCGGGCTGCGCCCGCGCCACGGGCGGGCGTCCGACCGGCCTTGGCGTCCTTGGCCTTCATCCAGGCCGTCTTGGCCTCGGTCCCCTTGGGGGAGGGGCCACCCCGGGCGCCGCCCTTCTTGGCCGGAGCGCGGGACGCCTTGCCCCGACCCCGGCTGGATGGTGCTGGACTCATCGGGCCTCCCCGTTCGTATCGTGTCCGCCTGCGCCGGCCGGTCCGGTCGTGGCGACCAGGAGCACCACTGCGGTACAGGCGATCCCCTCGGCCCGCCCGAGTGCCCCCAGGCCCTCGGCCCGGGTGGCCTTCACGTTGACCGGCCCGCCCAGCGCGGCCGTCAGCCTGGCCGCCATCGCCGGGACGTGGAGTGCCAGGCGCGGGCGCTCGGCGACCACCGTGCAGTCGGCGTTCACCGGGACCCACCCGGCCTCTGCGGCCAGCGCGACCACCCGGCGCAAGAGGTCGATCGAGTCGGCACCGGCCCACCGGGCGTCGGTGTCCGGCATGTGGCGGCCGAGGTCCCCGAGGCCAGCCGCCCCGAGGACGGCGTCGGCGATGGCGTGGGCGGCGGCGTCGGCGTCACTGTGGCCGTCGAGTCCGCGCACGCCCTCCCCGGTGATCACCACGCCCCCCAGCACGAGCGGACGGGACGGGTCGTCGCTGAAGGCGTGGACGTCGATCCCCTGGCCCACCCGCACGGCGGGCAGGGTCGGGCCGCTCACCGGGTGGCCCCGTCGAGGAGCGCCTCGGCCAGCAACAGGTCCTCGGCTCGTGTCAGCTTGAGGTTCCGGGTGTCCCCGGGCACTGTCCCGACGACCAGGCCCGCCGCCTCCAGCAGGCCGGCGTCGTCGGTGGCCTCGCCCCCGTCGCGGTGGGCGGCGCGCAGGGCGTCGGCGGCGAACGCCTGCGGGGTCTGGACGGCGACCAGGTCGCTGCGGTCGAGCGTGGCGACCACCCGGTCGCCGTCCACCCGCTTCAACGTGTCCGACACGGGGATCACCGGGACCGCCCCGTCCACCCCTCCGGCCCGCACGGCATCGACCACCGCCACGAACAGCGCGGGATCGGCCAGCGGTCTGGCGGCATCGTGGACGACGACGATGGCTGCGTCGGACGGGACGGCGGCCAGGCCGGCCCGGACCGAGGCGGCGCGGGTGGTCCCGCCGACGACCACGCACGTGGCGCCCAGTGCCGCGTCACCGGTCGCACCGGGCTCGGGCAGACCGGTTGTACCGCCACCGGCAACGGGTCCCGGCACCACGAGCACCACTCCGTCGGTGGCCGAGCGCGCGGCGCGGACCGACCAGGCGGCGACCGGGAGCCCGGCCAGGGGGAGGAACTGCTTGGGGCCGCCGAACCGGCGGCCCGAGCCAGCGGCGACCACGATGGCCCAGGTGGGCCCCGATCGGCTCAGGGAAGCGCCTCGTTGAGGCGGACCTCGGCGGTCTCCTCGTCGACACCGAGGGCGAAGGTCAGCTCGGACACCAGGATCTGCCGAGCCCGGCTGAGCATGCGCTTCTCGCCGGCCGACAGCCCCTTGTCCTTGTCGCGGATCGACAGGTTCCGGACGACTTCGGCCACCTGGTAGATGTCCCCGGACCGGAGCTTCTCCGAATGGTTCTTGTAGCGACGCGACCAGTTGGTCGGCATCCGTGCCTCCTTCTTGCGGAGCACGGCGAAGACCTCCTCGACCTCCTCGTCGTTGATGACCTCGCGCAGGCCGACACCATCCGTGTTGTCGGCCGGCACCATCAAGGTGAGGTCGCCGTAGGCCAGCCGGAGCACGAGGTACTCCTGCTTCTTGCCGAACGCCTCTTTGGTCTCTCGTCGTTCGACTACTGCCGCGCCGTGGTGCGGATAGACGACCTTGTCACCGATGTCGAACACCGTTCCTCCTGGCGTTGCGGTGCGGAACCGGGGCTGGTGAGCGTCATCCGGTCTGCGTGGGGAAGCAAACCATTCTACCAGCAACGGGGCGGCTCCCCCGACGGCCCCCTACTGGTAGCGCTCGAAGATGCTGGCCTCGGCCAGGCGGGCCAGCCCGTCCTTGACCGAGCGGGCCCGCGCCTGGCCGACGCCCTCGACCTCCTCCAGGTCGGCGATCGAGGCCCGCATGATCTGCTGCAGGTTCACGAACCGGTCGACGATCCGCTCGATGATCGTGTCGGAGAAGCGCGGCAGGCGGTGCAGGAGTCGGTAGCCGCGGGGCTCGACCGCGGACTCGACGTCGTGGAACGCACCCGGCTGGCGCAGGATGTCTGCCACGCGGGTGGGGTCGCGGAGCCCGTCGGAGTCCAGGTTGGCGAGTTGGTCGATGACGGCCGCCACCACGGCGGCCCAGTCGGCACCCCCGGCCTCGGGCAGGATGCAGTAGTCGCGCACGACCATCTGCAGGGCACGGTCGACACCGTCGGCCAGCTCGGCCGACTGCAGGCCGACCAGGCGGCCGTCCTCGCCCAGCTCGACCAGGTAGCCGTCGACTTCCTCGGCGATCCGCAGGACCATCTCGGCGGCCTGGATCACCCCCACGACATCCCCGACCGACACGGTGTCCTCGAGTTCCAGTAGGGAGAGGTTCCCGACGGCCACGTCGAACCGGCTACGGAACCGCTGCATGGTGGCCAGCGCCTGGTCGGTCCGGCCATGGAGCCATCCCGTGGGCTGGATCGTGTGCTTGACGTCGTTGCGGTAGATGGCGATGACCGACATGGCCGCCGACACCGACAGGACGGGGACGTCGATGGAGCGGGCGACGCGTTCCGCGGTCCGGTGCCGGGTGCCCGTCTCCGTCGTGGGAATGGAGGCGTCGGGCATGAGGTGCACGTTGGCCCGCGCGATGCGCGACGCGTCGGCGGCCACGATGATGGCCCCGTCCATCTTGGCCAGCTCCGACAGGCGCTGGGGGCTGAACTCGGCGTCGAGCAGGAAGCCGCCCGAGCAGATGGAGAGGACCTCGGGTCCGTCGCCGATCACGACCAGTCCGCCCCGCTTGGCCCGTAGGATCCGGTCGAGTCCGTCGCGCAGCGGCGTGCCCGGCGCCACCATCGCCAGGGCGTCGCTCATGGCCGCATGCTGGCGCGTGGTCACACCCGGATCGTACTCGGCACCGCCACGGTCCACCGGTGTGTCTACGGGTCGTTCAGGCCGACGGGGTGCCGAGGCAGCCGAATCGGCCGATGGCCTCGGCCACCGTGTCGACGCGGATCAGCTCGACCCCGGCCGGTCCTGACGGTGCCGATGCCGGAACGACCACCCGACCGAATCCGAGTCGGACCGCCTCCTCGAGGCGACGGGGCAGATTGGTCACCTGGCGGATCTCGCCGGACAGGCCGACCTCTCCCACGGCCGCGAGGTCGGCCGGTAGCGCCACCCCGGTCGATGCCGAGGCGACCGCCAGTGCCACCGCGAGGTCGGCGGCCGGCTCGGTCACCCGGATGCCGCCCGCCACCGACGCGAACACGTCGACCGTGTGCAGCGGCAGCCCGGCATGGCGACCCAGCACGGCCAGCGTCATCACCAGGCGGCCCCCGTCGAGCCCTACGACCGATCGCTTCGGCTGGGCCTGTCCCATCGGCGCCACCAGCGCCTGGAGCTCGACCATCAACGTCCGGCGGCCCTGCAGCGCGGGCAGCACCACGCCGCCCGGCACACCCGTGAGCCGGTCACCCAGCAGGAGCCGGCCCGGGTCGTCCACGCGGTTCAGGCCCTGGTCGCCCATTTCGAACAGGCCCAGCTCACCCGTCGGCCCGAAGCGGTGCTTGACCGCCAGCAGCAGGCGCAGGGCATGGTGCCGGTCGCCCTCGAAGCTGAGCACGGTGTCCACCATGTGCTCGAGCGCCCGGGGCCCGGCCAGCGAGCCGTCCTTCGTGACGTGACCGACCAGCACGGTGGCGACCTGGCGCGCCTTGGCCAGGCCGACCAGCTGGTCGGCGCACTCCCGTACCTGGCCGATCGAGCCGGGCACCCCCGTGGCCCGGCGCTCCCCCGGGGTGGCGGGACCGACGGCCACCGCCTGGATCGAGTCGATCACCAGCAGGTCGGGGTCCGACTCCACCACCGCCCCGATCACCTGGCCGACGTCCGTGGCCGAAAGGATCAGCAGGCCCGGCGGGACCGGCCCGAGTCGCTCGGCGCGCAGGCGCACCTGGTGGGCCGACTCCTCGGCCGACACCAGCAGGACCCGGTGCCCGTGGGCGGCCCGGGCCGCCAACACCTGGAGCAGCAGGGTCGACTTGCCGATGCCGGGCTCGCCACCGAGCAGCGTCACCGAGCCCGGCACGAGACCGCCGGACAGCACCCGGTCGAACTCCTCGACCCCCGTGGGAACGGCCGCGGCCTCGGACACGTCCACCGACGCCAGCGGGACGGGCATGCCGGACAGGTCGAGCTCGTCGACGGCCCGGACCAGCGGGCCGAGGGCCGACTCCTCCACCAGGGTGTTCCACTCGCCACAGGTCGGGCACCGCCCGGCCCAGCGGGCAGTCGTGGAGCCGCAGTCGATGCACCGGTGGCGCTTGGCCGTCTTTGCCATTCCCCGATGGTAGGGACCGGGTGTGCCATCCGGTGCGATCGCCAGGCCGGACCCCTCCCGCAACGTCCCCTGACGCGCACCGCCCCCCGGGGGACCGGGGGGGCGGTGGTGCATCCCTGGCCGTCCCCGGGGGGGGTGGGGCAGGTCGGGGGCGAGGGCGCCGGTCCGGGATACGTCCCCACCGGACGAGAGAACCCCGCCACGTTCCAGTAAATCCCCAGGTGGAGTTCCTCGACAGGGCCGAACGTCCCGAAGATCCTCACCCCCCGTTCCCGGGCCTCCGCCGCCCGGCCCTGTCGGCGTCCGGGTGGACCCGAGGTACAGGGGCTGCTTCCCCACGCACGGCCCTCGGATCACGGACAGGGGCGCGGGCACGCCGACGCCCCGCCGGTGGGCGGGGCGTCGGTCAGGTCCTGGCCGGCTCCGGCGGTGCCGGGGCCGTGTGGTCAGTCCGCCGAGGAGTCGGCTCCGGCCAGCGCCACCGGCGGCGGCTCGAGGCCCTCGATGGCGGTGAAGGTGAGCTGCTGCTCGCCGGCGACGAGGGGCGGTGCGCCCTTCACGTCGAAGGCCTCGGCCATCTCCGGGGTGATGGTCTCGACATCCACGATGATCGTCTGGCCCACCCGGAACTCCTTCCACAGGATGCGCTCGGACAGCGGGTCCTCGATCATCTGCTGGATGGCCCGACGGAGCGGACGTGCCCCGAGCTGCGGGTCATAGCCCTTGTCGGCCAGGAGGATCTTGGCCTCGGGGGTGAGCTCGAGGCTCAGGCCCTGCAGCTCGAGCTGGACACCGACCCGACGGATCATCAGGTCCACGATCTCGATGACCTCGGCCTTGGACAGCTCGTGGAACACCACGACCTCGTCGATCCGGTTGAGGAACTCGGGTCGGAAGTGCGCCTTCAGCGCCTCGTTGACCTTCGTCTTCATCCGCTCGTAGGTCACCGCACCCGAGTTCTGGGCGAAGCCCACCGACGACTTCCGGAGGTCGGCGGTGCCGAGGTTCGACGTCATGATCAGCACGGTGTTCTTGAAGTCCACCGACCGGCCCTGGGCGTCGGTCAGCCGACCGTCCTCCAGGATCTGGAGCAACGTGTTGAACACGTCGGCGTGGGCCTTCTCCACCTCGTCGAAGAGCACGACCGAGAACGGCTTGCGCCGCACGGCCTCGGTCAGCTGGCCACCCTCCTCGTACCCGACGTAGCCGGGCGGCGAACCCACCAGCCGGCTCACCGTGTGCTTCTCCATGTACTCGGACATGTCGAGCTGGATCAGGGCGTCCTCGTCGTCGAACAGGAACTCGGCCAACGTCTTGGCCAGCTCGGTCTTCCCCACGCCCGTCGGGCCGAGGAAGATGAACGAGCCGCTCGGGCGCTTCGGGTCCTTGAGGCCGGCACGGGTACGGCGGATGGACCGGGCGAGGGCGGCGATGGCCGGCTCCTGGCCGATCACCCGCTTGTGCAGCTCGTCCTCCATGCGGAGCAGCTTCGCCGTCTCCTCCTCGGTGAGCCGGTAGACGGGGATGCCCGTCCAGTTGGCCAGCACCTCGGCGATGACCTCCTCGTCGACGACGTCGAACAGATCGACGCCCTCGGCCCGCCACTCGGCCTCCATGGCCTCCTTGGCGTCGAGGCGGTCCTTCTCCTGCTCGGCGAGCTTCTTCGCCTGGTCGAAGGCCTGCTTCTCGATGGCGGCCTCCTTGTCGGCGCGCAGCCGGGAGATCTCCTCCTCGAGCTTCTTGTACGCCGGTGGGGTGGTCATCCTACGGATGCGCAGGCGGCTCCCGGCCTCGTCGATCAGGTCGATCGCCTTGTCCGGGAGGTACCGGTCGGCCAGGTACCGGTCGGCCAGGTTGGCCGCGGCCACCAGCGCCTGGTCGGTGATGGTGACGGCGTGGTGCGACTCGTAGCGGTCGCGCAGGCCCTTCAAGATCTCGATGGTCAGCGCCACGTTGGGCTGCTCCACCTTGATCGGCTGGAACCGCCGCTCGAGCGCGGCGTCCTTCTCCAGGTGCTTGCGGTACTCGTCGATCGTCGTGGCACCGATCGTCTGCAGCTCACCCCGGGCCAGCATGGGCTTGAGGATCGAGGCGGCGTCGATGGCGCCCTCGGCGGCCCCGGCGCCCACCAGGGTGTGGAGCTCGTCGATGAACAGGACGATGTCGCCACGGGTGCGGATCTCCTTCAGGACCTTCTTGAGCCGCTCCTCGAAGTCACCGCGGTAGCGGCTGCCGGCCACCAGTGCACCGAGGTCGAGGGTGTAGAGCTGCTTACCGGTCAGGGTCTCGGGGACCTCGTCGGCGACGATGCGCTGGGCCAGCCCCTCGACGATGGCGGTCTTGCCCACACCGGGCTCGCCGATCAGGACCGGGTTGTTCTTGGTGCGGCGTGACAGCACCTGCATCACCCGCTCGATCTCCTTCTCGCGCCCGATGACCGGATCGAGCTTGTGATCGCGGGCGAGAGCGGTGAGGTTGCGGCCGAACTGGTCGAGCACGGCCGAGCCGGTCGGGGCGTCGGCCTGCTGGTTGCCGGGCTGGCCACCACCGACGGCCTCCTTGCCCTGGTAGCCGGAGAGGAGCTGGATCACCTGCTGGCGGACCCGGGGCAGGTCGGCTCCGAGGCTCTGGAGGACCTGTGCGGCCACACCCTCGCCCTCGCGCACCAGGCCGAGCAGCATGTGCTCGGTACCGATGTAGCTGTGGCCGAGCTGCAGCGCCTCGCGGAGCGACAGCTCGAGGACCTTCTTCGCCCGGGGCGTGAAGGGCGGCGAGCCGGTCGGGGCGGTGCCGGCCAGGCCGATGGTCTCCTCGACCTTCTCACGCACTGCCTCGAGTGACACGCCGAGTGACTCCAGCGCCTTTGCCGCGACCCCCTCGCCCTCGTGGATCAGGCCCAGGAGAATGTGCTCGGTGCCGATGAAACTGTGGTTGAGCAGCCGCGCCTCCTCCTGTGCCAACACCAGGACTCGTCGAGCTCGGTCTGTGAATCGTTCGAACACTCCACCGCCTCCATCCGCGGTCAGTAACTGAGACCCAAGTCTACAGGTGCCGGGTCCACCCGCATCCGCACGCCTGGAGGCCGACGGCCATGTACCACCCATCGGCAGTCTGCCCTATCGTCTGTAGCCAGTGAACGTCGTCGACCTCCTGGGACTCCCCGCACTCGAAGATCAGTTGACCCGCCTCGAGCCCCTGCTCGTGGAGTCCGTCGTCACCGGCGACGCCTTCCTGGACGAGGTCACCACCCACCTCCTGGCGGCCGGCGGCAAGCGGCTGCGCCCGGTCCTGGCCCTGGCCACGGCCACCTCCGGCTCCCGTGACGCCAGCCGTGAGGACCTGCTCGGGGCCGTGGCCGTCGAACTGGTCCACCTCGCCTCGCTCTACCACGACGACGTCATGGACGAGGCCACTATGCGCCGCAACGTCGAGAGCGTCAATGCCCGATTCGGCAACCTGGTGGCCATCGTGGCGGGCGACTTCCTCCTGGCCCGTTCGGCCGAGATCGCAGCCGGGCTGGGAGTCGAGATCGCCGCCCTCCTGGCGGCCACCCTCGGCGAGCTGTGCCAGGGCCAGGTCGCCGAGGTCCGGGCCGCCTTCCGCGTCGACCGCTCCCGCGACGAGTACTCGACCGCCATCGCCGGCAAGACGGCCTCGCTCATGGCCACCTCGTGCCGGATCGGCGCACTCACCGGCGGCCTGCCCCGACCCGAGGTCGAGGCCTTCACCGACTTCGGGCGATGCTTCGGCATGATCTTCCAGGTGCGCGACGACATACTCGACGTGGTCGGGACCGAGGCCGACCTGGGCAAGCCGTCCGGCCAGGACCTGGCCGAGGGGATCTACACCCTGCCCGTCCTCCTGACCCTGGCGGACCCGGTGCACGGGCCCGAGCTCCGCGATCTGCTCGGCCAGCCCCTCGGGCTCCCCGAGCAGGAGAAGGCCCGTGCCATCGTGGCCGGGTCCGGGGCCATCGCCCAGTCGGTCCAGGTGGCCCGCGCCTACGCCGACGAGGCCGGTGCCGCTGCGCTGGCAGGGCCGTCGGCCGACCTGGCGGCGGCGTTCACCCGCCTGGCCCACACACTGGTCGACGGGCTCCCCACCGCCTGACCCGGCCCGCGGGGCCACTTCCGCACCACGCGCGGGCCACGGCGTCAGCAGGTCCGTCCGGGTCCCGATGCTCGACCTCACCGGAGCCTCGAGTACGTGCCTCGTCCGTCCGATGGTCCTGCCACCTCCCTCCGGGTGCGTCGGTACCTCCGACCTCGTATCCCACCATCGGATGACGCGGGGCGCGTTCCATGACGGGGGAGGTGAGGACCGTGGAGAGAGCTCCGGGCACCGGCCGGCCGTGCCGGTGTGCCGACAGGCGGCCCGTGGGGTCAGCGTGCCGGGGTGCCGCGGCTCACGACGTCATGCCGCCGAGGCCGACCAGGCCGCGGGCGAGCTCGATCTCGCCCATGTGGCGCAGACCGTGCTGGTAGATCCAGCACTCGGTGGCATCGAGCAGGGTGATCCCCTCGGGCCCGGCCACCCGGGCGCTGTAGGTGCTGGCGATCTGCTCGGGGAACGGCCGGGGTATCACCACCCGGGTCAGCTCCGCCGGGTCGAGGTCCGCCAGCCACGCCTCCACCCGGGCGAACACGGCGGCCATGTAGGCCTGGAACTCGTCGTAGTCGCCGATGCGCTGCCCGACCATCTCGTCGACGGTCCGGTGCTTGCCATGGTCGGCGATGGCGGGGTGGACCCGGGCCACCCACGACTCGTCCCACAACGGCGCCGTCCCGGTCATCAGCAGGAACGACGCATCGATCATGTTGACGATGTGGAACAGGCTGAAGGCGATCGGCAGCACGCCCTCCCGCTCGAAGTGGTTGACGTGCTCGAGGTCCATGGTGGCCACCGCGTCCTCGTAGAGGGAGAACAGGGCCCGCATGCGGCGCTGCAGCGAGTCGAGCACCAGGCTGGCGCTCCCGTCCGTCGCGGCCCCGTCCCGAAATGGATCCACTGCCACGACGACTCCCTCCCGGGACGCCGACCACCGGGCCCCGTCCCGACAGGGTAAACACTTGTCACAACTACTGTCAACTGTTATCCTGACCTGTCTGCGGCCGCCCGGGACCCGGTCGGGTGACACCGTGAGTCGGGTGACACCGTGAGTCGGGTGACACCGTGAGTCGGGTGACACAGTGGAGCGAGGTCCCGTGCAGATCGAAGTCGACAAGGCAGACCTCCACCACGTCCGGGTGGTCCAGGCCGGCTGCGCACCCCTGGTCCCGGGTGAGGCCCGACTGCGGGTGGACACCTTCGGCCTCAGCGCCAACAACATCACCTACGCCGTCTACGGCGAGCTGATGCGGTACTGGGAGTGCTTCCCGGCCCCGGTCGAGGACGGGGTGGCCTGGGGACGGGTGCCGGTGTGGGGCTTCGGCGACGTTGTCGAGTCGACCGTGCCCGCCGTCGCCGAGGGGCGACGTGTCTACGGCTACTTCCCCATGGGCGACGAGCTGGTCGTCACCCCCGGGCGCATCGACGACCAGGGGTTCTCCGACCTGGCACCCACCCGCGAGGCGGTGCCGTCGGTCTACGCCCGCTACGGGTTCACCGATGCCGACCGGGTCCACCGGCCCGAACGCGAGCCGCAGCAGATGCTGCTGTGGCCGTTGTTCGTGACCTCCTTCGTGGTGGACGACTTCCTCGGCGACCACGGCCTGTTCGGTGCGCGCACGGCCGTGGTGTCGAGCGCGTCGTCCAAGACAGCCATCGGCGCCGCCTTCCTGCTGGCCGAACGGGAGGGGGTCGACGTGGTCGGGCTGACCTCGGCACCCAACGTGGACTTCGTACGGTCGCTCGGGTGCTACACCAGGGTCGTGACGTACGACGGCGTGGGCGGACTGGACGCCGCCGACTCCTGCTACATCGACGTTGCCGGGCGCCGCGATGTGACCCACGCGGTCCATGCCCGCCTCGGTGACCACCTGCGCCACTCCATGGTGGTCGGCGACACCCACTGGGACGACGCCTCCGCCCCCGGGGACGCGCCGCCCGGCCCGCGCCCGGAATTCCTGTTCGCCCCGGATCAGATCGCCAAGCGCCGCAAGGACTGGGGTCGGCAGGGCTTCGAGGCTGCGGTCGCCGGGGCGTGGGACCGCTTCGTGCCCTTCACCGACGGGTGGCTGACCCTCCGTCACCGCACCGGGCCGGACCAGGTCGAGGCGGCCTACCGGGACCTGCTCGACGGCCGGGTCGACCCCCGGGTGGGTGACATCTGCACGCCGGACGCAGACCGGGATGGCGTCCGATGACCGACCTCGTCGGACGACCACCGTCGGACGACGCCGGGGACGCACCGACCGAGACCGACGGACGGCGCCTGCGCCGTGCCGTCAACCGGGCGGCCGTCGTCGACGCGCTGCTCGACCTCTACCGGGAGGGCAACCTCCGTCCGGGCACCGACGAGATCGCCGAGCGGGCCGGGATCTCCCCCCGCTCGCTGTTCCGGTACTTCGAGGACACCGACGACCTGGCCGGCGAGGCGGTGACCCGACAGCTCGCCCGGGCCCTTCCCCTGGTCCAGCTCGACGTCGGTCCCGACGCACCGTTCGAGGAGCGGGTGCAGGCGCTGCTCGCCCAGCGGGTCCGGCTGTTCGACGCCGTCGGTCAGGCCGCACGGGTCTCGCGTCTGCGCGCACCGTTCCATCCACGGCTGGCCGAGACCCTGGCGGAGAGCCGCCGGTTCCTGCGCAGCCAGCTACGAGCCCTGTTCGCCGGCGAGCTCGAGGCCATGGGCGACGAGCGGGCCGAGTGGGCCCTCGCCGCGTCGGACGTGCTGGTCTCGTTCGAGTCGTACCAGCTGCTCACGGGCGACCAGGGGTTCTCCGTCGAGGGAGCGGGCCTTGTCTTCGGCGGCGCCCTGACCGCCCTGCTCTCCCCCGGAGGCACCCGATGACCGCCCGACGCGGCAGCATGCGCCACGCCGTCCGCCTCGCCTGTCCGCCCGACACCGTGTGGGACCTGGTGGGCGCGCCCGAGCGGCTGCCCGAGTGGTGGGAGGGCATCGAGGCCTGCACGATCGAGGGCGACGAGCGCACCATCCAGACCCGGTCGGGGCTGCCGATGCCCGAGCGCATGCTCACGATCGACCACAACCTCAGGCGCTTCCAGTACCGGATCACCGCGCCCCTGTTCGTCGAGCACCTGAGCACGATCGACGTCCACGACCTCCACGACGGGACGTGCCTGACGGTGTACAGCGTCGACGCCGAGCCCGCCGTCCTGGCCCTCGTGATCAGCGGTGCGGCGCGGGCCGCACTCGACCACCTGCCGCTCCTGCTCGGCGTCGACCGGGTCCCGGCACCCACCGGCCCGACACCTACCGGCCCGACACCTACCGGCCAGTGATCCGCCGGCCCGTCATCTTCCGGCCCGTGCCCCCCTCCACCGTGCCCCCCGCCACGGGACATCGCCCCCGCCGCCCGCTCGACCCGGCCTCCCCCGTCCGGGTGCACCCGAAAGGAGCCCGCTGATGGGCCGCAAGATCCTCTTCGTCACGACCGACCAGCAGCGCTACGACACGCTCGCATGCAACGGCGGCACCCTGTCGCGCACGCCGGTCATCGACGGACTGGCCGCCGAGGGGGTGCGCTACGACCGCGCCCACCCGCAGTCCGTGGTGTGCATGCCCTCACGATCGACGATCGTGACCGGCCAGCACCCAAGCACGCACGGCGTGTTCATGAACGGCGTGCCGCTGCCCGGCGACGCGCCGTCGGTGGCCGAGGTCCTGCGCCTGGCCGGCTACCGGACGGCCCTGGTGGGCAAGGCCCACTTCGAGCCCTACTTCGACCCGTTCCTCCGCTTCGAGGAGAACCTGCTCTCCACCGAGGGGACGACGCCCCACGGTGGGTCCCGGCGAGGCTTCGAGCACCTGGAGACGGCCGCCCACGGGGCCATGGGACCTCTGCACTACTCGCAGTGGCTCCTGCGCGAGCACCCCGAGGCCCTCGGCATGTACTGCCGGGCCATCGACGACTCGCTGCAGGTCAGCGCAGCGGTCGGCGGGGACACCGGTGCCCCCCAGGTGAAGGTCAACCCGATCGACCGGGGGATCTACCACACCGACTGGGTGGCCGACCGGACGATCGACTGGCTCGACTCGGTGGACGCCGACGACGACTGGTTCTGCTGGATGAGCTTCCCGGACCCGCACCACCCGTGGGACCCGCCGGAGTCCGAGGTCGGCCGGGTCGACTGGCGCGAGGTGCCGCTCCCGGCGGGCTACCCCGAGGACCGGGCCGCGCGCGAGGCCATCATCGACGGCAAGCCGCGTCACTGGCGGGCCTGGTACGACGGGACGCTGGTGTCGAACTACGAGGCTCCGGCCGACTGGGTCCCTGCCACCTTGACGGCCGACCAGGTCCGCGAGGTCAACGCCCGAAACGCGGTGGAGGTCGAGCTCATCGACGAGGCCCTCGGCCGGGTCCTGGCCCGGGTCGCCGAGCGCGGGTGGGCCGATGACGTGGACGTGGTGTTCACCACCGACCACGGTGAGCTGCAGGGCGACTTCGGTCTGCTCTTCAAGGGCCCGTACCACGTGGACGCCCTGATGCGTCTGCCGCTCGTGTGGCGCCCGGCCCCCTCGTCGCGGGCGGGGGAGGTGCCCGTCGCCGCGGTGGTCAGCCGCCCGGTCGGCCTGGTCGACCTCGCCCCCACCTTCTGCGCCATCGCGGGGATCGAGCCTCCCGAGTGGATGCAGGGCAGGCCGCTGCCGGTCGACGACGCCGACGCCGAGTCCCGGGGCTTCGACAAGGTGCTGACCGAGTGGGACAGCGAGCTGTTCGGCACCGACGTCCACCTGCGCACCATGTTGCGCGAGCGCTGGGTGGTGACCGCCTACCTGCCCGGCACCAGCCACGACGGCACCGAGGGCGAGCTCTACGACCTGGTGGACGACCCGCTCCAGCAGGTCAACCGCTGGGACGACCCCTCCGTCCGCCCGTTGCGCGACGACCTGGTGGCCGACCTGTGGGACTCGCAGCCGCCGGTCCGCTCCGAGCGGCTGGTGCTCGAGGCGCCGGTATGAGCCCGGACCCCGACGCCGGCTACTGGTCCGGACCCTGGCCGGGCGAGGACGGCGGCCCCCGCCGACTCGGCGTGCCCGCCGACGGCAGCCCGGTGCCGACGATCCACCCCGGCGGTCCGGTCGACGTGCTGTCCCGCACCGACCCGCTGGTCACCATGGTCGTCACCCGTGACCCGGGCGAGGTCTTCCTGCTGCGCAACGGCATGGGCCCCGACGTCACCTGCTCGGTGGAGCAGGTCGACCCCCAGACCCTGGCCACGCTGGCCGACTCGGGGCCGCTGGCCGGCGGACCGATGTGGCCGGGCGGCCTCGCCGCCCATGCCAACGGCTCGTTGTACGCCGTGTTCGGCACCCACGCCCACCGCCTGTCGGCCGACCTCGAGGTACTGGCCACAGCCGAGCTCCCCCGTCCCCGGCCGTACAACAGCTTCGTCATCCTCCCGGACGGGACGCTCGTGACCAAGGACTTCGCCGGCTCGCTGCCCGGCGCGTACGTTGCGCCGGACGAGCGGGTGCCGGGCCAGCTGGTGGCCCTCGAGCCCGACGGCCTCACCGTGATCGACCGGTTCGACCTCGAGGAGCCGTCCATCGCCCGCATCTCCTCGGACGGCACCCATGTCTACGTCGTCGGCGACACCAGCCTGCTCCGCGTCGGCTGGGACGGCGGGTTCGTGGCCGACCCGGGGTTCCGCGCCACCTACCGGACCGAGGAGGGACAGACCTACGGGTGGGACTGCGTGCTCGCGCTCGGGGCGGCCTGGTTCCTCGACAACGGCGACGGCTCGACCAACTTCGACGGCTCGTTCCGGGGCAAGGGCGTGTCGACGACACCGCTCCAGCTGATCCGGGTCGACCTGGCCGACGGCTCGGTGTCCACCGCCGCGGTGTGCGAGGCGGCGGGCGGGCTCATCACCAATCCGCCGATCGTCGACGAGCGGCGCCGCATCGTCGTGGGCTACGACAGCGGCAACGGGGTCATGGCCGCCTTCGACATCGCCGAGGACGGGTCACTCACCCCGCGCTGGCGCCGGGACCACGACCACGCCTCCCACCTGCTCCTGCTGCCGGGCGACGGCGCCCTGGTGACGGGCGACCACGATGTCGGGCGCATGATCGAGCAGGTCGTGGTGGTCGACATCACGAACGGCTCCGAGCTGGCCCGGGCCGACACCGAGGGCCCGCTCCAGTCCGCCGTCTTCCCCGCCCTCGGCTGGGACGCCACCGTCTACTGGTGCTCGCTGTCGACGGTCAGCCGCCTCCGTTTCGGCTGACGCCTCCGGCGGCTCAGGCCGCCCCGACGTTGCGCTCGAAGATGATCCGCAGGCCGTGCAGCGTCAGCCACGGCTCGACGTACTCGATCTCCTCGGAGTAGGGCGAGATCAGCTCGGACAGCCCGCCCGTGGCCACCACGGTGCACTCGCCCAGCACGCCGGCGAACCGCCGGCACAGGCCGTCCACCTGGCCGGCGAACCCGTAGAGGGCACCCGACTGGATCGACTCGACCGTCGACTTGCCGATGACGCTGCGCGGCTCCACCAGCTCGACCCGGCGCAGGGCGGCGGCGTGGGCGAAGAGGGCATCCAGGCTGATCGCCACCCCCGGGGTGATCGCCCCGCCCAGGTACTCGCCGGCGGGGGAGATGGCGTCGAACGTGGTGGCCGTCCCGAGGTCGACGACCACGCAGGGCCCGCCGAAGAGGTCGTAGGCACCCACCGCATTGGCGATGCGGTCGGCGCCCACCTCCTTCGGGTTGTCGTAGAGGATCGGCATCCCGCTCTTGACCCCGGGCTCCAGCACGACGGCGGGCACGTCGAACCACCGGGTCGCCATCTGACGCAGGTTGGCGGTCACCAGCGGCACCGACGACGTGACGGCGATGCCGGTGACGGTGTCGTCGATGTCGAGCCCGTTGAGGTCGAGGAGCTGGGTCAGCAGCAGGGCGTGCTCGTCGGCGGTGCGCACGTCGACGGTGGACAGTCGCCAGTGGTGGGCCAGGCCCACCGGCTCGGTCCCGTCCCGGGGGACCGACTCGTCGACGGGCGCACCCGGGTCGTCGGCAAAGAGCCCGACCACGGTCTCGGTGTTCCCCACGTCGATGGCAAGCAGCATGTCGTTCCTTTCCTGGGAGCCGGCGCCTGGTGCCGGTGTGGTGGTCGTGGTCGCCCCGGGTCAGGCCCGGAGGTCCAGCCCGAGGTCGAGCACCGGCGCGGAGTGGGTGAGGGCCCCGGCCGACAGCAGGTCGGCACCGGCCGCGGCCAGGGCCGGGGCCGTGGCCAGGGTGACCCCTCCCGACACCTCGACCAGTGCCGCGGAGCCGGCGGCCCGGACCAGCGTCACCGCCTCGGCCACCTCCTCGGGCCCCATGTTGTCGAGCATGACCACGGTGGCGCCGGCGGCCACCGCCTCGGTGACCTGGTCCAGCCGGTCGCACTCCACCTCGACCATGCGGCCCGGCCACTGCCGGTGGGCACGGGCCACCGCCTCGGCGATGGTTGCCCCACCGAGGTGGTTGTCCTTGACGAGCACGGCCTCGGACAGGCTGCCCCGGTGGTTCACGCCGCCTCCCGCCCGCACGGCAGCCTTCTCCAGGGCCCGCAGACCGGGGGTCGTCTTGCGGGTGTCCAGCACCCGGGTGGCCGGGTTGGCGGCACCCACGGCGTCCACGTAGGCGCGGGTCAGCGTGGCCACCCCCGACAGGTGGCCGAGGAAGTTGAGCACCGTCCGCTCGGCGGTCAGGATGGACCGCAGCGGGCCCTCGACGGTGGCCACCACCGACCCCGGGGCCACGGCGGTGCCGTCGGGCAGGAGCCAGGTGACCGCCAGGCCCGGGTCGAGCTGGGCAAAGGCCTCGATGGCGCAGGCCCGGCCGGCGACGACGCCGGCGTCCCGGCTCACCACATCGACCACGGCGCGACGGTCGGCGGCGACCAGGCCGGCGGTCAGGTCGCCCAGGGGCAGGACGTCCTCGGCAATGGCGCGCCGGACGGCGTCGACCACCGCAGCCCGCGGCGGGTCGAGCACGGGTGCCCAGTCGTCGGCGCCGGGGCCGGTCATGCCGGTGGCCCGTCGTGGCGGCGGGCGTCGACTGGGGGAGCGTCCGGCGCGGGGACGTCCGAACGTCCGGCGGCACGTCCCGGGGTGGCCGGTGGCGACCCGACGGGCAGCAGGACCGTCGACTGCCCGGCCCCGTGCGCGATCCGGCGGTGCCAGGCGTCGGACATCAGTGGGAAGTCGCTGCGGGCGTGGGCACCGCGGGTCTCGGTCCGCAGCGTGGCGGACTCGAGGACGCTGCGGGCCGCCGTCACCAGGTTGGTGAGCTCGCCGAGCGCCCGGTCGACCGGTGCACCGGAGCCGATGGCGGCCGCCACCGTGGCCACCGTGCGACCGGCCCGGGCCAGTGAGTCGGCGCTGCGCACGACGCCGGCGCCGTCGGTCATCGCCCGCTGCAGCCGGTCCCGGGTCTTCGCCACGTCGGGCCACGCCGCCGCCCCGTCGTCGGGCGGTGCCGCGGCGGCGTCGGTCCGGTGGGTCGCCCCCGGGGCCACCGCTTCCGTGCGGCCCTCGAGCAGCGGCGCCAGGACCCCGGTCGGGGTCGGGCCGTCGGCGCCGTCCAGGATCGTCTCGGCCAGCCGGGCGCCGAACACCATCCCCTCGAGCAACGAGTTGGAGGCCAGCCGGTTGGCCCCGTGGACCCCCGTGCACGCCACCTCGCCGGCCGCCCACAGCCCGGGGAGCGCCGTCGCCCCCCACAGGTCGGTCAGCACGCCCCCCGACAGGTAGTGGGCGGCCGGCGCGATCGGCAGCCAGTCGGTCGACGGGTCGAGCCCGATGGCGGCCAGCGAGGCGCTGATGGTCGGGAACCGGGCGTCGAAGGCGTCGAGCAGGGTGGCGTCCAGCCACAGGTTGTCGACCCCCTGGTCGTGCATGCACTCGGCCATGGCCCGGCTGACCACGTCCCGGGGGGCGAGCTCGTCCACGAACCGGTAGCCGCGGGCGTCGCGCAGGAGGGCGCCGTGACCCCGCAGGGCCTCGGACAGGAGCGGACGGGGCATGGCCGGGTGGTGCAGCGCCGTCGGGTGGAACTGCATGAACTCGACGTCGGCCACCGCCACCCCCGCCCGCAGCGCCATGGCCAGCCCGTCACCGGTGGCCTCCGCGGGGTTGGTGGTGACGGAGAAGACCTGGCCGGCACCGCCGGTGGCGAGCACGGTGTGGGTGGCCCGCACCTCGACCAGGGAGCCGTCGGTGCTGAGTGCCACGACGCCCCGGCACCGGCCGCCCTCCACCAGCAGGTCGAGGGCGAACCACTCCTCCAGGACGGCGGCGGCCGAGGCGCGGGTGGCGTCCACCAGCGCCCGCTCCACCTCGGCCCCGGTGGCTGCCCCGCCGGCGTGGACCACCCGGGCCGTCGAGTGGCCGCCTTCGCGGGCGAGTGCCAGGGCGCCACCGGGTTGGCGGTCGAAGACGGCGCCCATGGCGATGAGCTCGTGGACCCGGGTCGGGCCCTCGTCCACCAGGACGCGGACGGCATCGGCGTCGCACAGCCCGGCGCCGGCGGCCAACGTGTCGGCCAGGTGCAGGTCGGTCGAGTCCTCGTCGCCGCCGAGCACGGCGGCGACCCCGCCCTGGGCCCACCGGGTCGCCGACTGGGACAGCTCGGCCTTGGTCAGGACCCCGACCCGCAGGCCGTTGCCGGACTCGGCGCTCCCTCCGGCCGGGGTCAGCGGCGCGGCCAGGCGGACGGCGGCCGACAGGCCCGCCACCCCGCTGCCCAGCACGAGGACGTCGAGCGGACCCGGTGCCGCCGGCGCTCCGCTCACCGGGCCTCCCGGGGATCGAGGTTGTCGATCAGGCGCACGGGGCCGACGGTGGCGGCGATCAGGAGTCGGAGCGGACCGCCGGCCGCGAGGTCGTCGGCCGGCTCGAGGCTCCGGGCGTCGACCAGGGCGGCGTAGTCCAGGGCGACCAGGGGCTCGCCGGCCACGGTCCGGACCATGGCTCCCTCGACTGCGGGCCGGTCGCCGCCGGCTGTCAGGGACGCCGCGCCGGCCCTCAGGGCTCGGTGCAGCACCCCGGCGGCGGCACGGTCGTCGGGGGCCAGACGGACGTTGCGGCTCGACAGGGCCAGGCCGTCGTCCTCGCGCACCGTGGCGCACCCCACCACCTCCACCGGCAGCGACAGGTCGGCGGTGGCCCGGCGGACGATGGCCAGCTGCTGGAAGTCCTTCTCGCCGAAGTAGGTGCGGCACCGGCCCGCGGCGGACAGGAGCTTGACGACCACCGTGGCCATGCCGTCGAAGTGTCCCGGACGGGACACGCCTTCCCAGCGGTCGGCCAGCCCCCGGACCGACACGGTCGTCGCCGGCGGGTCGGGCCAGCCCGGGTACACCTCCTCGACCCCGGGAGCGAACACCACCGACGCACCGGCGGCGCCGGCCACCTCGACGTCGGCACCGAGCGTCCGGGGGTACTCGGTGAGGTCGGCGACCTCGGCGAACTGGGTGGGGTTCACGAAGTCGGTGACCGCTACCACGTCGCACTCGGCGGCGGCCCGGCGGACCAGGGCGGCGTGCCCGCGGTGCAGCGCGCCCATGGTGAGCACCACCCCGACGGTGCGCCCGGCCCGGCGCTCGTCCTCGAGCCCGGCCGCGAACCCGGCCAACGTGTCGACCACCGCCACCCGGCCCGGCGCGGGCCCCGTCGCGGTGGTCGTCACGCCAGCTGCTCGGCGGCGGCCCCCACGCCGGAGGTGATGGCCGCATCGGCGACGCCGGAGTCGGCCAGGACCTCCATCAGGTCCTCCGTGGTGTCGAGGGAGAGGCGGCGGGCCAGGCCCACCATGGCGTCGTAGCCGGCGAGCTCGGCGCGGTGACCCGGCATCGAGGCGATCGCCGTGCGGTGGCGCTCCACGGTGTCCCAGTCGCCCCGCACCGCCGGTCCGGTCAGGGCCGCACCGGGTCCGAGGGCGAGTGCGTCCTCGGTGGCGGCCCGCATCAGGCCGGCGAAGGCGTCCAGCGGCAGCCCGGCCGTGGCGGCCACCCGTTCGACCTGGCCCATCAGGGCAACGAGGTGGTTGGCGGCGATGACGGCGGCTGCGTGGTAGGCGGCACGGTCGCCGTCCTCGACGGTGACCACGTTGCCCCCCAGGTCCTCGGCCACCCGGCGGGCGGCCGGGTCGCCGGCCACTGCGAGCGTGATGCCGGAGCGCAGGCGCTCGGCCCCGATGGCCGGGGTGGGGAGCGGCACCAGCGGGTGGAGCGAGCCCCGCCGGACGTGACCGGCCAGGACGTCCAGTCCGAGCGAGCCGGACAGGTGGAGGACCGCCGTCGTGTCGACCGGGCGGACGGCGGCGGCCACCTCGGCCACCACGTCGTCTGGCGTGGCGATGATCAGGAGGTCGACACCGTGGGCGGCGTCGACCGGCGAGCGGTCACGCCCCCAGGCGCCCAGTGATCGATAGCCCCCGACAGCGTCGAGCGCTGCCATCAACGACCGGCCGGCACGGCCCGGTCCGAGTACACGGAATGTGGTCACGAGACCCCTTTCGACGTTCCAGCCCCCGCGGGGTGCCGTTCGCATCAGGAAATCCAGGAACTGCTGACTAGACCATACCCACGACCCGCACCTCGCCGCCAGCGCCCTCGATGTCGTCGGCCCCGGCCAGGTCCGGGGCCAGCTCCGCCAGCGGGGCGAGGACGAAGCGCCGCTCCCGCCAGCGGGGGTGGGGAACGGTCAGCTCCGGGTCGTCGAGGGCCACCCCGTCGATCCAGATCACGTCGGCGTCGAGGGTGCGCGGGCCCCAGCGCACCGTCCGCACCCGCCCGGCGGCGGCCTCCAACCGGTGGCACTGCGCGAGTAGCCGGTAGGGGTCGACCGTCCGGGGGACGGCCAGCTCGACCACCAGGTTGAGGAAGGCGCCCTGGTCGTCCGGACCGCCGACCGGGTCGGTCTCGTAGACCCGGGAGACGGCGGTGACCGCCGGGTCGCTCCCGGCCCGCAGCTGGTCGACGGCTCGGCGCAGGTGGGCGGTGCGGTCACCGAGGTTCGACCCCAGGGAGAGGAAGGCCCGGACGGACGGCACCTCGGCCGACGGCGCCGTCACCGGCGGCGGGCCACCCGCACGCCGACGGTGTCGATGTCCACGGCCAGCGGCGGCCGAAGCTTGCGGAGCGCCACCGTGACCCCGGTGATCCGGTGGTCCACGTCGAGCACGGCATCGGCCACATGCCAGGCCAGGGCCTCGAGGAGGGCGAACGAGCGGGGGCCGGACACCGTGGCGGCCACCACGTCGGCCACCGCCCCGTAGTCGACCGTGTCGGCCAGTGCGTCGGACACGCCGGCCGGGCGGAGGTCGACGGCCAGGTCCAGGTCGACCTCGAACGGCTGGGCCCGCTCCTGCTCCTCGACCAACACCCCGTGGGTGCCGACGCAGCGCAGCCCGCGCAGCTCGATCCGGTCGTCCGGGGCGTCGGCCGGGGCCGTCACGACCGACGGCCGGTGCCCGTGTCGGTCGGGGCCGGGGCCAGCTGCCCGGCGCTGGCCACGAGCTCGCGGCCGGCCGGTCCCATCGGATGACCGGTCAGGTGCTCCAGCACGGTGATCGACTGGGGGCCGGTCGGCAGGCGTCCCGACCACAGCAGGTAGCCGGCGATGACCCCGGACACCCGGTCGCCCAGCTCCTCCTGGTGCACGAGGACCCGCTCACCCGCCGCCAGGCGGCCGTGGACGTCGCGGTAGACGTCGCCCAGCACACCCCGGACGTCGCCCGAGGACGGCAGGGGATAGTGGACGCTGGCCAGCGACTTCTCCTCGTAGGCCTGCAGGTTGTGCGACGACGGCAGGAGTGAGACCACCCGGTCGAAGCCCTGGACCTGGAGCCAGATGATCTCCTCCTGGCGCCGCACCTTGCGGTGGTTCGGGGCGAAGCCGCCGGGGCGCTCGCTCATGGCCAGGCGATCCATGATCACCCAGGTGAAGTTCCGCGGCGGGATGCCCGCCGCCCACTTGCCCTTCACCATCCGTCCTCCGTCTCCGCGCTCGTCCCCACGTCCCGGCGGGGCCGGCCCACCAGGAGTGCGGCCTGGACCGTGGCTGCCACGTCGTGGACCCGGACCATACCCGCCCCCTGCTGGAGCGCGTAGGTTGCCGCGGCCAGCGAGCCAGGGAGCCGGTGGTCGGGCGGGGCCGGCACGCCGTCGGGCCCGGCCGCCAGCCGGCCGAGGAAGGCCTTGCGGCTGGTCCCGACCAGCACCGGGTGGCCGGTGGCGATGAGCACGTCCAGCCTGGCCAGGAGCTCCAGGTTGTGGTCGAGGGTCTTGCCGAAGCCGATGCCCGGGTCGATCCAGACCTCGCAGACGCCGGCGTCGCGGGCGGCGCCGGCCCGGGCGGCCAGCAGGTCACGTACCTCCCGCACCACGTCGTCGTAGCGGGGGTCGTCCTGCATGGTGGTCGGCGTGCCCTGACGGTGCATGGCCACCCAGCCGACCCCGTGCCGGGCGGCCACCGGCCACAGCGAGGCGGACACGTCGTTGACCAGGGTCGCACCGGCCGCCACGGCGGCCTCGGCCACCCGCTCCTTCACCGTGTCGACGGAGACCCGCACGTGGGGGCTGAGGGCCTCGATCACCGGGAGCACCCGCCGGATCTCTTCGTCCACCGGCACCTCGACGGCACCCGGACGGGAAGACTCCCCGCCCACGTCGACGATGTCGGCGCCCTGGGCGATCAGCTCGTGCCCCCGCCGGATGGCCCGCTCCGGCTCGAACCAGCTCCCCCCGTCGGAGAACGAGTCCGGGGTCACGTTCAAGATTCCCATGACCAGGGCGCGTTCTCCTGTGCGGGCTTCGGGCATCGGGCCCAGCGTAAACCAGGTGAGGGGAGGGCGCGACCGGCCCGGCGGCACGCCGGCGGCCCCTGTCGTGGTCCCGCGTGGCTCAGTGCCCCCGGACGAACTGCATGGCCTCGAACCGGGTGGCCGTGTCGCTTCGGAACAGTCCCCGGACGGCCGAGGTGATGGTCGAGGTCCCGGACTTCTTCACCCCGCGCATCGACATGCACAGGTGCTCCGCCTCGACCACGACCAGGACGCCCTTCGGGTCGAGGGCGTGCTGCATGGCATCGGCGATCTGGCTGGTCATCCGCTCCTGGACCTGGAGGCGGCGGGCGTAGCCGTCGACCAGGCGGGCCAGCTTGGACAGGCCGGTGATCCGCCCGTCGGTGCCCGGGATGTAGGCCACGTGGGCCACACCCATGAACGGGACCATGTGGTGCTCGCACAGCGAGGCGAACGGGATGTCGCGGACCATCACCATCTCGTCGTGGTCGGCGGCGAACGTCACCTCGAGGTGGTCGGCCGGGTTCTCGTCGAAGCCGACGAACAGCTCCTCGTACATCCGGGCCACCCGTCCGGGTGTCATCAGCAGGCCGTCGCGATCGGGGTCCTCCCCCACGGCGGCCAGGATCTCCAGTACCGCCGCCTCGATCCGCTTCGTGTCCACGCTCATCGTCCGGTCACCTCTCCGCTCGTCCGCCGGCCCGCAGCCGGCAACTGGTGCCCCGTTCTACCGTGTGGGCCCGGTGCACGTGTCGGCCGCACCCGTTCCGCACCCCTGGCGCCCGACCCCGCCTACGGCCTGGGCCCGAGGTAGTTGTGGATCGCCGGCAGGTTGCGGTAGCGCTCGGCGACGTCCAGGCCGTACCCGATCACGAAGTCCGCCGGAATGGTGAAGCCCACGTAGCGGAGGTCGACCGCGGTGCGCTGCTGGCCCTCCTTGACCAGGAGGGCGCACACCTCGAGGCTGGCCGGCTGCCGAGCGAGGAGGTAGCGCTGGAGGTAGCTCAGGGTCAGGCCGCTGTCGACGATGTCCTCGACCACCAGGACGTGGCGGTCGACCAGGTCCACGTCGAGGTCCTTGACGATGCGCACCACGCCCGAGGTGCGGGTGGCACTGCCGTACGAGGACACGGCCATGAAGTCCACCTCGGAAGGCAGGGCGATGGCCCGCGACAGGTCGCTCATGAACATGAAAGCGCCCTTCAGGACCCCCACCAGGAGCGGCGGCCGCCCGGCGTAGTCGGCGGTGATGGCGGCGCCCAGCTCGGCGATCCGGCGCTGGAGGTCCGCCTCGGGCACGATCACCTCGCCGACCTCGTCACCGTCCTCGAGGCGCAGGCCGTCGATGGGGCGGGGGTCGCCGGCGGTGGTCACGTCACGACTGTACCGGAGTGCCGGCGACCCCCCGGGGGCCGTGCCCGGCAGGCGGAACCCGGGCCAGACGTCCTCCCGACCGGGTGACCCGCATCCCCCCGGGGACCTCCGTGGCACGCCGTTCGAGCCGGGCCACGTCCAGCACCCGGTCGACGGCGTCCGCCGGTGGCGGGTAAGGGCCCCCGGCCGCCAGCCACCGCCGCACGGCCCGCCGGGCCAGGGCGGCCGGGGCCGCGGTCAGGGCTGCTGCGTCGGTGGGGTCGACCGCGGCGGCGGCGTCGTCCAGCAGGTCGGCGTCCCCGGCCAGGAGCGCGGCCTGGCGCGCCAGCACGGGCACGACGTCCCGGCCGGCGATGTCGGCGCACAGCGGCAGCAGTTCGGACCGGACCCGGTTGCGGACGAACCTCGGGTCGTCGTTCGACGGGTCGCGGACGGTGGACAGGCCCAGATGGGCGCAGAGGGCCACCGTCTCCCTCCGGCGGAGCCCCAGCAGCGGGTGGGTCGGACCGGCGCGCATGCCGGCCAACCCGTGCACGCCACTTCCGCGCAGCAGGTTGCCCAGCACCGTCTCGGCCTGATCGTCCATGGTGTGCCCGGTGGCCGCCCCGGGCCCGACTGCGTCGTGGCGCGCGGCGCGGGCCCTCGCCTCCAGGTTCGGGCCGTCGGGGACGACGATCCGCACGGTCCGGAACGCCGATCCGAGGCGGTCCGCCGCCGCAGCCACCACATCGGCCTCGGCGGCCGATCCGGCGCGCAGCCCGTGGTCGACGTGGACGGCGGTCACCCGGCAGCCGGCGGCCACCGCCAGGGCCAGCAGCGCGGTGGAGTCCGGACCGCCCGACACCGCGCACACCAGTGGGGCGCCCGCCGGCGGGAACGTGCAGCGGCCCAGCAGTCCGACCACCATCGGGTCGTCACCCAGCGTCCGCTCGTCCCCTGAGCCGGTCACGTTGCCCGTCACCGGCTCAGGGGACGAGCGCGGCCGCGGCGCCCACCCGGGTGATCCAACCCGACGGGTCACGGATCTCCTCGAGGGTGGGGAGCCACTCGGGCCCGCGCCAGGCGTTGTCGAGCAGCTGGGTCCCGCCCACGTCCTCGACAGCGGCGATGAACCGCTCACCCTCTTCGTACTGGCGCAGCTTGGCCTCGATGCCGATCAGCTGCTGGAGGAGCTTCGACAGTCCGTGGGCCTGCCTGCGGCGGGCGCGCAGGACCGAGGCGAAGTGCGCGGCGCTCGGGATGTCGGCCGCTCCCGCCCGGTCCATCGTGACGTCGCCGTGACCCTCGAGGAGGCTCATCAGCGCCTGGATCCGGTGGATCCCCTCGAGCTGCTCGGTGGTCGCCACCAGCCCGAGGGCGCCGTTGTCGTCCAACGGGTTCCTCCCGGCGCGGATCTGGTCGGTCATGCGGCGCAGGGCGGCGGCCAGTCGGGCCGGGTCGGGCTCGAGCGAGCCGATGCCCTCCTCCACCAGCGACACGAAGTAGTCGCGCATCCACGGGATGGCGGTGAACTGGCAGCGGTGGGTGACCTCGTGGAGGGCCAGCCACAGGCGGAACTCCCGGGGATCGAACCCGTGCTGGCGCTCGAGTGCCACCACGTTCGGGCCGACGAAGTAGACCAGGTCCTGCTCGTCCGCGGCCTCCTCGGTGAGGAGGAGGTCGTACTGTCCGAGCACCCGCGTGGACAGCCAGCCCAGGACGACGCCCATCTGGGCCCCCGTGGCGGCCCGGCCGGCCGCGGCCAGCGGGCCGGCCAGACGGGCCAGGCCGGCATTGGACCCCGAGAGCAGGCTCGGGTCCAGCCGGTCGAGATGGGGGCCGAGCAGCCGCTGGAAGCTCGACACGTTGGCGGACACCCAGCCGGCCCGGTCGGTCACCCGCGCACGGGCGGGGCCGGCGGCGGAGCGGAGTCCGGTCGAGGCCGCCACCAGCTCCTCGGCCTGGGCTGTCAGCTCCTCGAATTCGGCCTGCAGCAGATCGGGGCGGTACGGGGCGGGCACCCGGGTGCGGCTGCCGACCCAGTCGGCAACCCGCTCGGCCGTTTCCCAGCTCACCGCACCGGGGCCCCGGGAGGCGTCCGGGGCGCCGTCGGCGGCGGGCGGGTCGGCGTCACGAAGGGTCACAGGGACCAGTGTAGGGAGGGAGTGCCCAACAGGGGGCCCGACCCGCGCTGGCGGGTCAGTCGGACGAGGCGGAACTCTCCTCGCGCAGCGCGTCGGCGACACGGGCCCGCAGCGCGTCGGGGACGTGGTCGTGGCACCGGCTGGCGATGAGCTTACGCAGCTCGGCCTCGAACCCGTAGGCGCCGACGCACGGCCCGCACAGGTCGAGGTGGCGGGCGATCTCGATGCGGCGCTGCTCGGTCAACTCGCCGTCGAGGTAGACGTAGAGCTTCTCGATGGTCTCGTCGCAGCCCACGAACCCGGCCGGCGGCTCGGACCCGACGCCGGCTACGCCGCCTCCTTCTGGTGCCATCGTGGTCTCCCCTACCTCGCCTCGTCGGAGGCCCCGACGAGGCCGCGTGCTCTTCCCACATCCACCAACGCCTTCTGCAGGGCTTTTCTTCCGCGGTGGATGCGACTCATGACGGTGCCGATGGGCACGTCGGTGATGTCGGCGATCTCCTTGTAGGAGAACCCCTCGACGTCGGCCAGCAGGACGGCGATGCGGAACGCGTCCGGCAATGACTCGATGGCGGCCTTGACGTCGGTGTCGGTAAAGCGGTCGAGTGCCTCGTCTTCGGCACTGCGGCCGAGCCCGGCGGACGGGTCGCCGGCCAGGTGGTGGTAGAGGTACAGGTCCTCCACGTCCTCGACGTCGGCGATCTCGGGTCGGCGCTTCTTGGCCCGGTAGCTGTTGATGTACGTGTTGGTCAGGATCCGGTAGAGCCAGGCCTTGAGGTTCGTCCCGGTCTGGAAGGAGCCGAAGGCCCGGTAGGCCTTCAGGTACGTCTCCTGGACCAGGTCCTCGGCGTCGGCCGGGTTCCGCGTCATGCGGAGCGCCGCCGTGTACAACGCCGACATGTACTCCATGGCGAGATCGGAGAACTGCTCCTGGTCAGCCATGGGGCCACCCTACACAGCACCGCCGGTCCCCCGGTCAGCACCGTGCGGGTGGCGGGCCGGTCGCCCACGAGCCGGTGATCGAGGGCGCACCGACAACCGGGTTCCGGGCCGACGGCTCGGTCGTTGCCTACTTCGTCCTCGAGTCGGCCAAGGTGACGACCACCTTGCCGGTGTTGCCACCGCTGAAGAGCAGGTTCAGCGCTTCGCCGGCGTGCTCGAGGCCCTCGACGACGTGCTCACGGTGCTGGATCCTGCCCTCCATCACCCACCCGGCCATCTCCAGCTGGGCGGCGGGGAACCGGTCGAGGTAGTCGAGGATCAGGAACCCCTCCATGCGCGCTCGCTTGACGATGAGCTGCAGGTAGTTGCGCGGGCCCACGGGCCGGTCCTCGTTGTACTGGGAGATCGCCCCGCACAGGACCACCCGGGCCCGCATGGCCAGGTTGGCCAGGCAGGCGTCGAGGATGTCGCCACCGACGTTGTCGAAGTAGACGTCGATGCCCCGCGGGCAGGTGGCCCGGATCCGGCCGGCCACGTCCTCCTCGCGGTAGTTGATGGCGTGGTCGAACCCGAGCTCGTCGACGAGCCAGGCGCACTTGTCGACGGAACCGGCGATCCCCACCACGGTGCCCGCGCCCTCGATCCGAGCCAGCTGACCCACCACGGACCCGGTCGCCCCGGCGGCCCCGGACACGACCACGGTGTCACCGGGCGACGGGCGGCCGATGTCCTTCAGCCCGAAGTAGGCGGTCATGCCGGTCACGCCGAGGACCCCGAGGACCACTGCCGGGTCGATCCCCGGCGGGACGACCGTCATCGATCCGTCGGCGCCGTCCACCAGCGCGTACTCCTGCCACCCGAGCATGCCGAACACGGTGGACCCGACCGGCAGGGCGTCGGTGGCGCTGGCCACCACCTGGCCGATGCCGCCGCTGCGCACCACGTCGCCGATGCCGATGGGCGGAAGGTACCCGGGAGCGTCGTCCATCCACGTGCGGATGGTGGGGTCGATCGAGAGGTGGCGGACCTCGACCAGAGCCTGGCCGGCGGTCGGCTCGGGCACGGTCGCGGTGTCGTCGATGCGGAGGGTGGCGTCGTCCACCAGGCCGTGGGGGCGGGCGGCGAGCAGGATGCGGCGGTAGGTCTCGGGCACGGGGCCAGTCAAGCAGAGCCGGCCCCGGGTCGCCCTGCGAGGTGCGGTCGGGCACCGGGAGCCCACTGCCGCCGGCACCGGACGATCCTGCCCCGTTCCTGTTCTCGACTTGCCACGTCGACTTCATCGGGATGACGAGTGGCACAGGCGCTGACCGCTCCGTTCGCCTCGCCCGACGTCGTCACCGGCCTCGCCACCGACGGGACCACGCCGGCCAGTGCGGCATCACGGGCGCACCGGGCCAGGTCCGGCCCGTGAACCTGGTGCTGCCGGTCGTCGCGCCGGCGCGCGGCCAGGTCACGACGTTCGACGTGCACGACGCGGGGACGTCCGTGCTCGGGGACACCGATTTCGTCGGGGGCACCGTGACCCCGGGACTCAGGTCTCGGCGCGTGGGTCGCGTCGCCGACGCAGGAGCACGGCGCCCGCGGTCAGCGCCGACGCCACCAGTGCGAGGAGGAGCACGTTCGGGACCTCCGGCGTGGACGACACCGGGTTCGCGATCGGCACCACGGCGGGGGTCGGTGCGTTCGCCGTGAACGGAAGGCTCTGCTGGCCGCCGGCCGAGCCGGAATAGCCGCCGGCCGAGCCGGTGAGGTCAAGGGTGGAGCCGGAGCTCGCCGTGGTGGTGGTCGGGACCGCGGTCGTGGAGGTCGGGCCCGTCGTGGTGGTCGAGGACGACCTGACGGTCCCGCCCGCATGCGAGGAACCGGGGAGCGATGCCAGGAGCACGACGTTGCCGATGACGGCGAGGCACACGATGCCGACGGCGAGGACGAGTCCCCTCATGGACGGCCGGTGCCCCCCGACTGATGCCATGACGTCACGCTCTACTTTCCCACCAACGTGCACCCGGCCCTCGGCGGGGGGTGCGGCCCTGACGCCGCTGGGCCCATCACCGGCCCACCACCGACCAGAATCTACGCGCCACCACCCTCGACCGCCACTCGTCGGTTCCCGGTCCGCCACTCCCCATGGATCTGGTCCCCGACGTGGCGGACCGGGAGTTGGGCCGCCCGCGGCCGAGCCGCAGCCGTGACGTGGGTCCGAGACGGCGCGGGTCGGGCGACCGGGTGACGCGCACCACCTGGAAAGGGCGGGTGCGTGTCGAGATCAGTTCCCTTCGTTGTCGACCGGTGCGTTGAGGTGGAGGCCGGCCGCGTTCCCGAGGTTGGTCGCGTCACCGAGGTTGAGCGATCCGCCGTTGGACTCGGCCAGCCAGTACCCGTTCCCGGTCTGGGTGGGGGCGAGGCCGACGACCGGAGCCGTCAGTGAGCCGCCCGACGCCGAGCCGACGAAGGGCGCGTCCCCGAAGGCGAACACGCCGCCGTCGGCGCCGACCAGCCAGTAGCCACCGCCGTCGGTGGTCGCAGCGATGCCCGTGATCCGGGCGGCGAGGGGCATACCGGCCTCCGAGCCGTGGCCGACGGCGTCACCGAAGGGGAAGACGCCCCCGTCGGCGCCCACCAGCCAGTAGCCGCCGCCGTCCGGGGTGGAGGCGATGCCGACGATGTCCCCGACGGCCGTCCCCTGACCGGGCAGGGACCCGTGGTACCCGGCGTCGCCGAAGGCGAAGATGCCGCCGTCGGCGCCCACCAGCCAGTAGCCGCCGCCGTCCGGGGTGGAGGCGATGCCCGTGACATCGCCGACCCGGGCGCCCAGCGCGGGAAGCGAGCCGTGGAACCCGGCGTCGCCGAAGGCGAAGATGCCGCCGTCTGCGCCCACCAGCCAGTAGCCCTGGTTGTCGGTGGTCGCGGAGATCCCCCGGATGTCGCCCACCTGGACGTGCAGTCCGGGGAGGGAGCCTTCGAACGGGTCGTTGCCGAAGGCGAACACGCCGCCGTCGGCGGCCACGTCACGGAACCCTTGGAGCCGGGGGTTGCTCGGCGGCGCAGGAGGGGGCGGAGGGGGGGGCGAGGCCACGGTCAACGACACCGTGACCCGGCCGGTCACCCCGCTCGCCGTGTCGTAGGCGCCGAGGGTGAAGGTGGAGGCGCCGGTGGTCGTCGGCGTGCCGGCCAGGGACTCCGACGAGCCGGACCCGGTGAGCGCGAGGCCCTGCGGCAGCGTCCCAGCCGTCACCGACCAGGTGAGCGTGGGGTTCGCCGTCGGATCGGAGGTGGCCAGCGGCGCGCTGAAGGGTGTGTTCACGGTCGTGGTGACGGGGCACGCCGTGTAGTCGGCGGTCACGCCCGCACCGGTCGTGCCGACCAGCGACGACGCCCCGGTGGCCGACGGGTCGACGTAGTCGGCGCCACCACCGCCCCCTGCACCGTTGCCGCCGTGCTGGGTCGAGCCGGTGGGGGTGCCTCCGGCGTAGAGGTACGACGAGCCGCCGCCGCCACCACCGGTCCAGCCGCCGCCACCGCCTCCGCCTCCGCCGATGTTGGAGAGGCTCCCACTGGTCTGCACGCCACCCGGGCCACCGTCGCCACCGCCGGCCGTGAGGGCCCCGTTGGTCCCGGACACGTCACCGCTCCCACCGGTGCCGCCCGACGTCGGGGTGGCCCCCGTGCCACCGGTCACGCCGGCGTCCGGGGCACCGGATGCACCGGTCCCTCCGGTCGCGCCGCCGGCTCCACCGGCCCCACCGGTCGACGTGGTGGCCGGGCTGGTCGACAACAGCGCGTTGCCCGAGCCCGCACCGCCTCCGCCCGCGCCCACCAGGAGCGGGGTGGCGCCGACCGAGGGTGCGGCGGTGTTCAGGAACACGAACGAGGCGGCTCCGCCTCCGGCGCCGTTCTCCGCGTACTGGGGATTGGTACGTCCCGGGGCCCAGCCCCCGGCGCTGCCCCCCGCACCCGCACCGCCGGGGGCGTCACTGGTCCCACCCGGGTTGAGGGTCGTGCCCGTGCCGCCGCCGTCGTTCCCGGGGCCACCGAGGTCGACGGTGTACGACTCCCCTGCGGTCACGGTTGCCGTCCCGGCGGCCTGGCCGCCGAATCCGCCCGACGCGCCTCCGCCCGCGAAGTCGTGCCCGCTGCCCCCGCGCCCGCCGGTGACCGAGAGCGACGCCGAGCAGATCCCCACGGGCACCGTCTCGACCAGCTGCTCGGCGGAGCCGCTGTACCACGACCATCCGGTGGTCAGCGTGTCGCTCGGCACGATCGATCCGGCGGGTCCCGCTCCGTGGAACGCAGCGAAGGAGGAGCCCACGAGGATGCCCACACCCAGCAACGGGTAGCGAGCCTTCCTCGAACCCGACTGACCGCTGTCCGATCCAGGTGTCACCGACATCGGGCCTCCTCGCTCGAGGTCCGGCGGGCCTCGTCGGATCATGATCCCAGTCAACGAGGGTTGCGTCAACGATACGGGGTCACTGTGCGGCGCGACCTGTCGCCCCCCCGGTGCCCCGACATCGCGACGGCGCGTGTGATCCGCCCGTGGGACCCCGGAGTGGCGTCGACGCCGGACCTGCCTCCCGTCCTCGGGGGCGCGAGCTCGGGGCCGAGCCTGATCGGATCGGGTACCTCGGCTGCACCCGCCCGGACCTCACTCGACCGTCATCCCGGCCGGAGTGGAGAGTGGCCCACCCTCTCGTGCGCCCGCGATGATCCCGGCGACGAGAGCGACGCCTGCCAGCACGATGGACGCGACCGAGAACGCGTGGCCGACCGCCGCCGGGGGTCCCGACCCTCCGCCGGCCCGGTCGAAGATGAGCCCGGTGACGGCCAGCCCGAGCGACGTCCCCATTCCGCGGGTCATGTTCAGCACACCGGAGGCCACTCCGGCCTGGCCCGCAGGGGTGGATCCCATGATCGCGGCGTTGTTCGGTGGGGTGAACGCGCCCATGCCGATTCCGACGACGGCCAGGAGCACCAGGAACAGCCCGGTATCCGGACGGAGCGCTGCCAGGGCGGCGAGGCCACCGGCAACGCAGGCCATGCCGCCAACGGTGAGTGGACGAGCGCCCACCCGATCGGCCAGCCGTCCGGCGAACGGAGCCGTTGCGCCGAGCGCCATGGGCATGACCATCAACTCGAGTCCGGCGCGACCCGAGCCGAGGCCGACGCCGCGTTCGAGGTAGAAGGGAACCAGGAACAGGACACCGAACATCACCAGGTAGGACAGCAGCCCGCTCGTGATCCCTGCGCTGAAGCGCGACCGTCGGAACAGCCGGAGATCGAGCATCGGGTGCACGCACCGCCGCTCGCGGTGGACGAACGCCACCAGGAGACCTGATCCACCCACCAGGAGCCCGATGATCGCCGGCGAGGTCCACCCGAGGGCGTTCCCGAAGGAGATTGCGGCGAACAGTGCCACGACGGCGGGAAAGAACAGGGTGAAGCCCAACCAGTCGAACGGCGTCGGTTCCTGGAGGTCGCGACTCCGCGGGATCAGCAGGACCCCGGCGATCATCCCGAGGAGGCCGAACGGCACGTTGACGAAGAAGATGAGCCGCCACCCTCCGGCCGCGAGGAGGAATCCACCCACGGTCGGCCCGAGTGCCAGCCCCACCGCCTGAGCGGCGCCCTGGATCCCGATGGCCTTGCCCAGTGAGGGCTTGGGCACGGCGAGGACGACGATCGCAACACTGTTCGCCTGCAGGAGGGCTGCGCCGATCGCCTGGAGGGCGCGGAAGCCGATCAGCCACCCGAGACCGGGAGCCAGCCCGCACAGGGCGGAACCCACGATGAAGATGGCGAACCCGTAGACGTAGAGGAGTTTCCGGCCCCACATGTCGGCGAAGCGCCCGACGGCTACCACGGTGGCCACCAGTACGAGGAGGTAGCTCAGTCCCACCCAGGTGACCGCGCCGACGCTGGCGTGGAAGGTGCGCTGGAGTGTCGGCAGCGCGACCGTGACGATGCTGGCATCGAGCTGACCCATGAATGCACCGATGCACACCGCGGCGACGGCGAGCCAGAATGCGCCCGGTCGATTCCTTATCCGTTCCGGGCGCCTCGGTTCGATCAGCAGTCGCTGCCATCCCGTCGGAGACGCCCCTGTCGTCGCGACGTCATCCACCCCCCCAACCTGACCCACCGCAACTCAGAAGTCGAATAGAGATATCTGTTCTGTTCGATAAGCTCTACCAATGGATACGAACCGCCTGCGCCACTTCGTCGCCGTCGTCGACCACGGCGGGTTCACGGCGGCGTCCAAGGTCGTGTTCGTGTCCCAACCGGCACTGTCGCTCGCCGTGAAGGAGCTCGAAGCAGAGCTCGGCACCCCGCTGTTCGCTCGGGTCGGCAGGAGGGTACAGCTGACCGCAGCAGGAACCGCACTGCTGGGACCGGCCCGCCAAGCGCTGCGGGACATCGAGACGGGCCGGGCGGCGGTGGAGGCCGTGGCGGGTCTGATCGCGGGCTCGCTCAGCCTGTGCAGCCTGCCGACCCTGGCGGCCGACCCGATGGCCGACCTCGTGGGGCGGTTCCGTCGCCATCACCCCGGTGTACGGGTCGACCTCTCCGCCCCCGAGGGCAGCCAGGATCTCTTCGATCTGGTGGAGGACGGTACCTGCGAGCTCGGACTGACCGACGCGCTCCACGTCCCCGAGTCGTTCGTAACCATCGATTTGGGCTCACAGACCCTGGTCTTCATCCACCCACCCGGCACGGCGTCCTCGGGTCCCCACGACCGGACCACCGTGGTGGTCCGCGACGGAACCCCGTTCGTGGCGGCGCCGGAGGGTACCTCCACCCGTCGGCTCCTCGACGAGCAGTTGGCCGCACTTGCGATCAGCCCGACGATGGCGGTGGTCTCGGCCCAGAGGGAGGCCGTCATCCCCCTCGTCCTCGCCGGTGCCGGCACGGCGCTGGTGCCCGAGGCACTCGCTCGGTTCGCCGAGCGGTTCGGGGCCGTCGTGTCCAGACCGCATCCGACAGCGGTCCGGCGACTCGCCCTGGTGCACCGGGCGGGTGACCTGTCGCCCGCTGCGGCCGGGTTCTGCGAGATGGTCGGTCCTCCGGACTCCGCGGGCACGCCGGGTGCCGACCCGGATGACGCCTGAGCGCGCCACGGCTGCCGCCGTCGGTCCGATCCTGGTGATGACGAGCGCCTCCCGGAGCTGACCCGCCCTGACGCAGCGTGGCCGACCCCGCCATCGGGGGAACCGGTCCGCTCGGCTCCCCCCGAGCTCACACGTGCGTGCCGGTCAGCGCCTGAAGCGCCAGACTGCTCGTGGCCACGAGAGCCCAAAGGATGGCACCGAGGGCCAGTGGCCGGAAGCCCGCACGACGGATGTCCCGTGGCCGGGTGGAGAGGCCGATAGCACCCAGTGCCATCGTGATCATGCCCTCGGCGGTCGCCGACAGGGCCGTATGCCAACCGGTCGGCACCAGACCGAACGTATTGAGTGCCACGGCGACCAGGAACCACCCGATGAAGACGGGCACGACGCGCCGCAGTCCCGTCGTTGTCCGCGGTTCGTCCGTGGTCGCGTGCCGCCTGCCCCCTCGGGCACGCCAGGCCGCCAGGCCGAGGGCGATCGGGATGATCATCAAGGTGCGGGTCAGTTTCACCACCACGGCATAGGACGTGGCCCCGTGCCCGAAGATCGTCGAGGCGGCCACCACCGACGACAGGTCGTTGACCGCGGTTCCGGCCCACAGACCGAACGCATGGGGTGAGAGGCCGAGCGCATGGCCGACGGTCGGGAAGGTGAGGACGGCCGCCACGTTGAAGGTGAAGATGGTGGCGATGGCGTAGGAGACGTCGGCATCCGAGGCGGAGATCACCGCGTCGGTGGCGGCGATCGCCGACGCCCCGCAGATGCCGGTCCCCACCCCGATCAGCGTCCGCAGGTCCCGCGCCACCCCCAGTGCCCGCCCGAACACGACGGCTCCGAGTAGTGCCACCGCCAGCGTTCCGAGGAGGACCGGCAACGACGCCCCCCCGATGGTGAGCACCTCACCGAACGAGAGTCCGGTACCCAGCACCACGATCGACGTCTTGAGGACGGTCTTGGCGGCAAAGCCCAGCCCGGGGCGGGCCCGCTCCCCCGGAGGCCGGACGAGCGCCATGCCGATGCCGCCGAGGACGGCGAACACCGGGGCCCCGACCACGGGGACCAGGTGACCGAGGACGGTGGCCAGGGCGCCGAGGGCCACCACCGGCGCCAACCCGGGCAGGAGCACCCACGCGCGCTTCAGCCGGTGCCGGCCCGGATCAGCCTCGACCTCCGCTGCAGTGGTCGAGGTGACGACAGGCGACCGCTCATCCATACGTCCACCCTGTGCCGGGAGGACGGTCTCCGGTAGCCCGAGATTCGGCGTGATCCCATAAGGTTGCCTTATGCCACTTGCCGAACCGGTCCCCGACATCCGCTCGCTCGACCTGCTGCGCAGCGTGGCCGAGCTGGGTTCGATCCGTCAGGCCGCCAGTGCGCACCACATCAGTCAGCCGGCGGCGAGCATGCGGCTCCGGTCGCTCGAGCGGTCGCTGGACCTCGCACTTCTGGACAGGTCGGCCGGTCGGGCGCGCCTCACCGACACCGGGCTCGCGGTCGTGCAGTGGAGCGAGGTGGTCCTCGAGGGCATGCGCGACCTGCTCCTCGGGACGGCGGCGGTGCGGTCCGAGGGTCGGGACACCCTGCGCATCGCGGCCAGTATGACGGTGGCCGAGTACCTCGTTCCGGGTTGGCTGAGCCGCCTGCGCGGCTCCGACCCGGACATCGCCGTCTCCTTGGAGATGGGGAACTCCGAGCACGTTGCCCAGGTCATGCTGCGCGGCGGAGCCGACATCGGGTTCGTCGAGGGCCCGCATGATCCGCCTGATCTGCGGACCCGCGTCGTCTCGGGCGACGATCTCGTGGTCGTGGTGGCGCCGTCACATCCATGGGCGCGCCGGCGACGACCACTGTCCGCCGCCGAGCTCGCGGCGACGCCGCTCGTACTGCGCGAAGCGGGATCTGGCACACGGGAGGTGCTCGAACGCGCCCTAGGCGCGTCCGGGTTGGAGCCCTCGCCCCTCGTCGAGCTTGCCTCGATGACGGCCATCAAAGCCTCCGTCGCCGCAGGTACCGGGCCCGGCGTGCTCAGCCGGTTGGCTGTCGAACCGGAGGTCGCCGACGGGCGCCTGTTGATCGTCGCGACCTCAGACGTTCCGCTCGAACGGAAGATCCGTGCGATCTGGCCGAGCAATCGGCCCCTGACGCCTGCAGCCACGCGACTTCTGCGCCAGCTCACCGGCGGCACCGCCGGGAGCTGAGGCGCATCCGTCACCGGCGGGAGCACCATGGCGCTACGCCCATGGGGTGAGCCACCTCATCCCGTCACCTGATCTCGACTCGGCGGGTCCCCCGGCAACGGGGTACGCCCGGTCGGCGAACCGGTGGAACCGCCCGATGGACCATCGTGGCCGGATCCGCTTCCGCCGGGGCCGGTCCTCGTGACAGGCCACTCTCCCTACCGAAGGCCCTCGTTACGCCGCGCCGGCGGCCACGGGCCTGTCCGGACGCCGAGTGGCCGATCAGGTGCCGAGTTGCCGATCAGGTGCCGAGTACACGACCCGCGAGGGAATGGAACCCGTGCGGTTCGGCGACGCGGCTCCCGGGTGACCCGATCACGCCCCTTTTCGGGCGATGACCTGGACCACCGATCCGATGCCCGTGTGGTGGGTACCTTCGACGATCTCCCGTTCCCGCTCTTGCGCATGCACGAACTCGAGGGGCTCGAGCTCGCCCCGCAGGCCCTCGACGGTCATCATCAGGTCCGGCGACGCCGGCCCACCCGTGCCCCGACCGACCTGATCCGGCGTGTACGCCTCCAGCAGGAAGACGCCGCCCGGCCGGAGGGACGCCACGACGCGCTCGTGGAGATCGACCCGAACCGGCGAAGGCATGTGGGCGAAGATCGAGACGACTGCGTCCCACTGGTCCACACCCAGGTCGAAGTCGGCCAGATCACCCACGACCGCGTCGACGGACACGCCGGCGGCTGCGGCGAGCCGGAGCGTCTTCGCCACCCCGGCCTCGGTCAGGTCGACGCTCGAGACCCGGCGACCCGTGCTGGCGAGGAACACTGCGTTGCGGCCTTCACCTTCTGCCAGGCAGAGAATGTCCCCCATCGGCAGGACGGACACGTTCTCCCTCAGGAAGCCGTTCGGTTCGGTGCCGTAGACGTAGTCGTCGACGCCGTAGCGTTCCTCCCACATGGCCTGCGCTCCGGGATGCTCAGGCATCGGTCGAACCCGTGACTCCGCGTCGGGACGCACCCGGCAGCGGGGCCAGGCAGGTACCGGGTCGCCACGGACGCGGCGACTGCCCGGAGCGTGGCACGCTCTCCTCCCAGGACGGGCGGACGGGCAACGTACGTCTTGCCTCAGGATGCATCTCCAACCTCCTCGTGCACGGTTGACCGGACAGTGTCGAACCACCGCCCAGGCAGAGCGACTTCCACCATCCTCGCAGGCGCGACGACGACCCGACCCAACCCGGCGGGGCCGGAGCTCCCAGGCTTCCAGCGACCCGTCGCCCGCACGTCAGTGCGACACGGCACAGCGGTTCGGGCCGACCTCGAGTTCGCGCAGCGCCCCCAGCGGGTCGCTCACCCGACCCATATTGACCTCGACGATCCTCGTGTAGTTCGGAGGCCGCTCGACCGAACGGGACGCGGCCCACTCCACGAAGGTGGGCCGATCGAGCGAAAATGCCTCGAGGTCATCGCGCAGGTCACCCAGCAACGCTCCGACCGGTTGATCCGGGTGGACCACCACCTCGTCGCCGTAATGGCCGGGCAGCACGAGGAGTTCGTCGGGCAGGACGAGCATGGACTCGTGGAGCGAGTTGTACAGGTCGTCCGCGAACGCCTTTGCCTGGTCGGCCAGGTCGGGACGACCCACGCTCTCGACGAAGAGGGTGTCACCCGAGAGTGCCGCTCGGTCGCCCACCACGTAGACGGTGGATCCCCGCGTGTGCCCCGGGGTGCTCAGTGCGACCACCGAGAGCGCATTCCCTCCGGGCAGATCGAACCGGTCGCCATCCGACAGTGGCTCGTAGGCGAACTCGAAGTTGTCCGCTGGATTGAGGTGGAGCGACGCACCCGTGCTGGCCGCCAGAGCCCGCGCCCCACTCAGGTGGTCCGCGTGCAGGTGCGTGTCGAAGACCCGCTCGATGGTCCATCCGTGCTCGTCCGCAAGGCGTAGGTAGACGTCCGTGTCAGCTGAAGGGTCGACGACGAATGCCCGGTCGGCTGACCCCACCAGGTAGGAGAGACACCCCTTGCCCCGCCGGCGGACCTGGACGATCCGCAAGTCGACGAACTCCAATGTCACGGAATCGTAGGTCTGCCCCCACGCCCACATGCCGCCGGCCAGGTTGCCCGTATGTCGTCCTGCCCGACTGAGCGTCTCGGCCGCTTGCGAGGACCGACTGCCAGAGGCACAGACGGTCACGACCTCTCGGTCGTCCGGCACCTCATCGATCCTGCCGGCCAACTGCCCGACGGGGATGTTCACCGCCGTGGGGATCGACCATTCGGCGAATTCCGAAGGCTCCCGCACATCGACGAGGAACAACTCCTCGCGGGTGCCGAGACGAGCCGCGACCTCCGAGGCTTCCACATCTCTGTACATGCTCACTCCTTCGCTGCGGCAGGTGCGGCCGGTGCGCCGCTGTCTGGTTCAACAATACCCTATAGGGTATATTCCACGGCGAGGACTCGTGCGACTGTGGCCTTCGCTACGAGACGATAGAAGAGGAGCAGGAAGCCATGGCGAGCTTGCAACCCGAGAGCTCGGGCACCGCTATCGGTCCCACACGGGCCGGTGAACTCGTGGCGGGTGGCGCGCTCCTCGTCGACGTCCGGGAGTCATATGAGTGGGTTGCCGGGCATGCCCCGGTCGCCGTGCACATTCCCGTCGATGCCATCGCCCACGAGATGGCCGACTTCCCACGAGATCGGCAGATCATCGTCGTCTGCCGATCCGGGCGTCGTTCAGCTGCAGTCACGGACCGACTGATGCGTTCAGGATTCGATGCCGTCAACCTCGACGGCGGAGTGGTGGCCTGGGTGCAAGCCGGGCTCCCGTTCGAGACGGACGACGGTGGGGAAGGTCAGGTGGCGTGAGACTCCTTCTGAGCCTGCCACTCGGGGTCCTGCTCGGAATGGCCCTGGGCGCCCTCGGTGGGGGTGGTTCGATCCTCGCCGTCCCGGCGCTGGTGTACGTCGTGGGTCTCGAGCCGAAACCGGCGGTGACCACCTCACTCGTGGTCGTGGGAGTCGCCGCAGTCGGTGGGATGATCGGTCACTGGCGCGGAGGTCGTGTCCGGCTGGCAGCCGGGCTCTGGTTCGGCATCGCCGGGATCGGCGGCTCGTTGCTGGGCACGCGACTCAACCGGGCCGTCGACCCCACGGTGCTCCTGATCGCCTTCTCGGGCCTCATGGTGGTGGCCGCGTGGCGCATGTGGGCGTCGACCCGGCCGAAGGATCCGGACCCGGCCGTCCACCTGTCGACGGATGCGCGGGCATCGGAGGTGCCGGTCGGACAGCTCGATCCGTCAGTCGGAGCGACTGACTCCCGGGCGAGCGCCCTCCGGCTGCGTCGGGGCACGGGAAGGAGCACGGTGTCGCTCGTCGCCAGCTTCGTCGTCGCCGGCACCGCTGTCGGCTTCATGACCGGCTTCTTCGGGGTGGGCGGCGGCTTCATCATCGTGCCCACTCTCGTGCTCGTCCTCGGATTCGACATGCCGGAAGCAGTCGGGACGTCGCTGCTCATCATCGCCATCAACTCCGCCATCGCCCTCTCGTCCCGGATTGCCACAACGGGTGTCGACTGGCGCGTCGCCATTCCCTTCACCGTCGCCGCGCTCGTCGGTGCACTGGTCGGGAACCGGGTCGCTGACCGGCTGCCGTCTTCGGATCTCATCAGGTGGTTCGCTGCGCTGTTGGTGGTGGTTGCCCTCTACACGTTCGTGAACTCCCTGGTCTCCCCACCGACTGCCACGCACGCACCGACCGTGCGGAGCGCCACCGGGATGCCGAGCTCACGCCCACCGATTCACACGGACCGCGGCGCCGCGTTCGTCAGGTGGCACCCGGATGGCTCCCCTGGGACGTCGGACAGGACCACCTTCCGCACCTCGGTGCTCGCCCTCCGGTGACCGTCGGCGCACGCCGACGCGACACACCGGTGGCTACGGGCGGTTGGTCCTTGCGCCGTGATGCGAATGCGACGGACTCCGCGGTCAGTCGACTTCAGCGGTCAGTCGACTGGTTCGGGGGAACGGCTCGATCAGGCGACCGCACGACACGCCGATGCTCCGACGTCCGGGCCGCCGCCGGGCCGCGCCACACCACCTCTCATCGTGGTGGCCACCGGGCCGGCACTCCCACCCGTCGGACGGAGCGCACTGACCCTGGTCGTCGGCCACGGCGGAGGGCACCCGGGGTGCCGCACCCGCCAGGCCGACCCCTCCGATCAGTGCGAGCCGGGCGAGAGCTCCCGCAGTGTCCCGACCACGTCCTGCAGTCGGTTCGCGACCACTTCTGCCAGCTCGCTCAGCTCGACGTCCGTCATCAGGTCGCGGGGATCAGCGACCGACACCCGAGTCGATCCGTCCACACCCTCCAAGACCACGTTGCACGGCAGAGCCAGACTGGCCGCCGGATCGATGAGTACCGCCTCGTAGGCGAATCCCGGGTTGCACGCACCGAGGATCTTCAGCGGAGCACGGTCGATACCGAGCTTCGCCTTGAAGGCGGCTGCCATGTCGATCTCCGTCAGGACGCCGAATCCCTGCTCGGCGAGCGCCGCACGAACGGCCGGCTCGGCCTCCTCGACGGAGAGCTCCAGGACCACGTCGAATGACGTCACCGGAGAACCCCGATCGCCGTGCCACCGTCCACACGTTGCCGGAAGCCGGTTCTCGAGCACATGACCGGCCAGACGCACATCGCCGTCATGATGCACTCGGCGCGTTCTGCTGCTGCTCCACCTGGCGACGCACCTCGTCCATGTCGAGCGCCTCGGCCTGGGCGATGAGCTCGTCGAGCGCCCCTCCCGGGATGGCCCCGGGCTGCGAGAAGACGAGGATCTCGTCGCGGAAGATCATCAACGTGGGGATGGAGCGAATACCGAACGAGCCAGCCAACTCGAACTGTGCCTCGGTGTCCACCTTCCCGAAGACGATCCCGGGGTTCTGCTCGGACGCCGCCTCGAACACCGGGGCGAACGCCTTGCACGGCCCGCACCACGACGCCCAGAAGTCGACGAACACGATGCCGTTGTCATGCACCACCTCGGTGAAATTCTCATTCGTAAGTTCAACCGTTGCCATGGCCCTCTCCTTGTTCGACTCCGTATAGGTCCAACCACAATACCCCCTGGGGTATTCCTGACCCACAAATCCCTGCGGTCGCTCCGGCGTGCGCGGCACAGCCGATCGAGACGGCAGCCCGGCGCGGTCACACCTCTCCCGGGGAGCCGGACGGCAGTGACCCCATCCCACGCCATTCACAGCCAGCGACCCCGTTCGGCCGGATCGAGCCATCGGAGAACCTCTCGATCGCCCTGCAACTCCAATCGACGCCAGAGGACGGGGTTCTCGCTCGCTTGGCTCTCGTGGCAGTGGATCGCCTGGTGCTGCCGGGTCCGGTCCACCTCGATCGAGAGGTGGATGGCCTCGGATGCTCGACCTACGAACTCGACGGGGAACTCAGTGCCGAGCTGATCGGCCACCTCCGCCGCGAGCGTCCAGGCCAGGACCGGAAGCTCATCCTCCTCGCCCACGGCGCGAGCAGCGTGCGTCGCCCTCATGTGATCGGGATGACCCGTGATCCCACCTTCGTCGAACACGAGCAGCAGATCTGCCCCCTCCCGTTCGACCGCGAGACGGACCTCTGCACACAGTTCGTCAATCGGCACGTCGGCAACCCTCCCGTCACCGAACCCGAGGAGGTGGACGCCACCGACCCCAAGGGCCGCACCGGCCGAACTGAGCTCCTGCTCTCGGATCACGTGCAGATCGCCCATGTCCGCTCCGAGCGTCGACGCCTCGCCGTGTGTCAGGCACAGCACGGACGTCCGCACGCCACGTTCGGCAAAGGCGCTCAGCACTGCGCCCAGTCCGAAGCTCTCATCGTCCGGATGCGCACAGACGGCGAGGACCGAATCGACTGCGGGAAGGTCGTGAGAACCTTCGTCTCTGGCGTGCATCGTGCCGCTCCTTCCCATGTCTTCTGGTCCGATTCCGGATCACCTGTGACGGTGCAGACCCAGTTGCCGTGGAGGCAGGGAGTCAGGAATTGCGTTTGGCGCGAACGACCGTGTCGACGGCATCTCTCGGGCCGTCATCGGTGTCCACGACCCGGATCGCCTGCTCCGCCCGCTCGACGGTCAGGCCGGCGTCCACCGCCGCCTCGGTCACCTCACTCACCCGATAGAGCGCATCGATGTGCTGAGGGCCCCCGTACCCCCGGGTCAGGTTGTCGACGTCATGGGCGATGACGAGCAGGGTGCCGCCTGGGGCCACCGCCGATGCCGCCACGGCAAGAGCCGCCGACCGATTGGGCTGGGGGAGCTGGAGGTAGCACATGGCGACCAGGTCGAAGCCCTCCGGTGGCGGCGCCCACTCCTCGACGGCGGACTCCACCCAGGTCACCTCCACGTCCCAGAGGTCGGCGAACCGCTCGGCCTTCGCCAGGCCGACCGGCGAGAAGTCCACACCGGTCACCTCCCAACCCTGCTCGGCGAGCCAGATCCCATTGCGACCCTCGCCGCAGGCGAGGTCGACTGCCCGACCAGCCGGCAGGTCGACCGCCTCGGCCACCAGGAACTGGTTGGGCGTGCTCGTCCACACCAGCTCGTCGCCGCTGTACCGCTCGTCCCACTGCCGACTGTCCACGGTCACACCTCCCGTCGCCCGGGGCGCACCGGAGGGGAAGCTGGAGCGTCAGCCGACGCGGACCGGATCCCACCGGCGGCACGTGCCGGTGGCTCCGACCACTCCCCCGGGCTCGCACTCATCGACCGAACCAGCGTCGACCCTTCGTCGCCGTGCGAGGGTGGCCCTGGCAACGGTCCGCTGGGGCGACATGACCCAGCACCTGCTCCACGTGCATGCCGCACCCCTTCCAGGACGGGCGTCCACACTGCTTGCATGTCACTGCTGCACACACAGTTCGTTCCTCTCTTCGATTCGAGTGCCGAAGCGCTCAGCGGTGTTCCTTGCGGATGATCTTCGCCATCTTCAGGTTGATGGCGAGGAAGCGCCCCAGCTGGGCGATCAGGCTCGTACGGGCCCGAAGGGTCTTGGCCGTCGGGAGCGGTGCACTGGCGATGTCCTCAGCGGTGTGGTCCATCGTCTTCTCCTCTCCTACTCGGGGATCAGGTGCCAGCCCGGGCGGGCCTTGGCCTTGTAGATGAACATGTAGTGGAGCGCCAGCTTGATCCAGTGGCCGGCCAGGCCGATCTCGCCGAAGGTGTCCTTGAGGCTCCGTCCGGTGCCCGGGTACTTCTGGAGGTCGGGCACGACCGGGTACATCGTCATCGACGCCGCGCTCCCGTGGCGCAGGCCGGAGCCGGCCGAGGCCACGCAGGCTGCCGCCATGTCGGCCATCGAGGCCGAACGGACCTGGACCGCGTCGCCGTTCTCGATCATGGCGGCGATGTTCGTGGCGGCCAGCTTGCCCATGATCCCCGACGGCATGCCCGTGCGCGGGGGCGACGGGGCGATGACCGTCCCGTGGGGCGATGTCCGGGGTCGCGAGATCTGGTGGGGCGGAGCGAAGGCGATGCCCACCGCGAAGATGTTGGGGAACCGGGGCACCTGGTAGGTGCGGGGCCAGTCCTCCGCACGCCACTCCTCGAACGGCTTGGCCGTGTAGTCGGCGTCCACCTTCATGAAGCCGCTGGGGGCGAAGAGCTCGGCGCTGATGTCCGCGCCGGCCTTGTCGAACGCCTGGAGGTCGACCCCGCGGAAGGGAGGGAGGAGCATGGCGAAGTCGAACGCCAGGGCGTTGCTGGTGCCGTCCAGCTGCTCGTAGTGGACCATGCCCTCCTCCACGCCGGTCACGTGGGCACCGGTGATCGCCCGGATCCCCCGCTCCCGGAACAGCGACTCGGTCCACAGTTTCGATGTGGTCTGGAAGCCCTGCTGGGTGAAGGTCAGCCCACCGACCCCGAAGTCACCCAACTCGTGTTCGTTCGTCAGGTAGACGATGTCGGCCAGCTCGCGCACCCCCGCCTGGCGCACCTCGTGCTCGACGTTGAATGCGTATTCGAAAGCGGCACCCTCACAGGTGCACGTCCCGTGCCCCATGCCCACGGCGAGCACCTGGTGCTCGCCCTGCTTCATCTTGGCGATGGACGCCTGCAGGGCCGCCGAAGCCTCGACGGCGTGACCCGAGGTGCACACCGAGTACGAGTGGCCGTCGGGGCCGAGTCCGGGGGTGGCCCCGAAGTTGAGCTTCGGGCCGGTGGCATTGATCAGGTAGTCGTACTCGAGTTCGCCGTGCTCACCCGATCGTGACGGATCGGTGTAGGTGAGCTCGACGTAGGGCGAGTCGTGGGTGGAGTCGCCCTCGGGGTGGATGGCCGTTGCCAGGGCCTGGCGGAAGCCGATGCCCTTGCGCTTGTAGATCGGACCGAGCTTGAAGGTCACCTGGTCCGTCTTCATCTTGCCCACCCCGACCCAGATGTTCGACGGGATCCAGTTCCAATTCGAGTTCGGGGTGACCACCACGACCTCGTCGGACCGCTTGAGCATCCGGGAGAGGTGGAGTGCCGCCGTGTGTCCGGCGATCCCTCCGCCCAGGACTACGACTCGTGCCATTTCCTACCTCCATCACTTGCGCTTCCTCCAGCATACCTTATACCCCATGGGGTATCAAGGCCCAGTCAGGGTCGACGGTTCATTCCGGCCCGGTCCGGGCCAGGCACCGCTCCACGAACGCCGTCAACCGCGAGACGTCCCGCACGACCGACAGCCCCTCGACCGGGTCCTTGGAGATGTCGAGCGTCGGGCAGAAGACGTCGGAGGCACCACAGAAGAAGTGCGGCGATCCCCGGACGCCGCGTCGCTGACCTTCGCCCCAGTCGGCCAGGACGGCGGCCCGGTCGGTGTCGTCGGGCATGGCGACGCCGAGGTCGTGGGCCAGGTACTCGAGCGTCAGGGGTGCCGAGATGTCCCGGCCCTCCTCGAACAGGGCGTCCCGGAGGGCGAAGCTCACCCGCTCGCCGACCTGCAGGTCGGTCCGGTAGGCGCGGTGGGCCAGTGCCAGGGCGGCAAGGGTCGACGTCGGGAAGCGATCGACGTCGAGGTGCGCGAACAGGTCAGGAGCCACCTGATCCCGCAGGTCCTCGGCATGCTCCTTGGTCACGGCAGGATCCAGCGGCGCGCCGTTGACCAGTTCGAGCGGCCATGCCCGCACCCAGATCGCCACGTCGCTTCGGCCGGAACGCAGACGTTGCTCCTCGACCGCCCGCAGGCCGACGTGGGCGAAGGGGCACCAGACGTCGGCGAAGACCTCGATGACCGGGCCCGCTGTCCAACTCATGTGGTCACCTCTCGGATCGACGTGGGGCGACGAGCCCGACCATCGGGTCCCGTCGCACCTCCACGGTGGACTGTCAGCTGGCCCGGACGGCTTTGCCGCTCAGCGGCTGTCCGAACAGCACGTTGAACAGGCAGACGTCGAGTGCGCCGGCAGCGAGCGGGACCAGTCCGACGACCGCGAGCGCCCACCATCCTCCACCCAACAACCCGCCGACCACGATCAGCGCCACACCGGCGATGACCCGGACGGCCCTACCTGCCGTTGACGCCATGAACTTCGAGAATCCCATGGTTCCTGCTCCTTTGTCAGTTGCTGCTTCATCGATGATGCGAACTGCTGCTCAGGCGAGCTTCGTGAACAGGCGCTGCACCTCGTCGAGGGGATAGCCGGATGCCTCGGCCTCCTCGGGGTGCTGGATGCAGTACGTCAGGCCACTGGCGACCAGACGGAAGCCGACCTGTTCGAGCGCCTTGGTCGCCGCACTCAGCTGGGTGACGATGTCACGGCACTCGCGCCCCTCGGACACCATCTGCTCCACCGCGTGGACCTGGCCCTCGGCACGGCGCAGCCGCAGGCTCAGGTCCTTCACCACCTCGTCGGGCAGTTCCATGGTCGCTCCTCCTCCATCCTGACGTCCGATCTCGTGCTCCTCCTGCCCTGCTCAGTGCGCGAAGGTGACCTTGGGCAGGATCTTCCCGAGCCACTTCGGCTGGTGCCAGGCACTGTGCCCACCCAGTCGCAGGACGACCGGGAGCACGACCAACCGCACGACCAGTGCGTCGAGGGCCACGGCGATGGCCAGGATCACCCCCATCTCCTTGGGCGCCAGGGGTCCCGACAGGGCAAAGGTCAAGAAGACGGCGATCATGACGGCGGCGGCCGACAGGACGACCCGGCCCGAGGTGCGCATCGACCCGATCATGGCGTGCTCGGGGTCGGGGTGGGTCTCGTAGCGCTCCTTGGCCGCGGACAGCATGAAGAGCGTGTAGTCCATGGCCACGCCGAACACCATGGCCCCGAAGAAGAGCGGAGCCCAGGCGTCGATGAAGCCCTGCGCCTGGAAGTTGAGTGGGCCGGACAGGAAGCCGTTCTGGAAGATGAGCCGACCGATGCCGAACGCGCCGGCCACCGACAGTGCCGTGATCAGCACCCCCATGGCCGCGATCAGCGGCGCTCCGAGGGCGATGAGGAGCAGGAGGAATCCGAGGACCCCCAGGATGGCGAGCACGATCGGGGTGTGGGACGCCAGCGACTGCTGGAGGTCGTGGTTCTCGGCCGCAGCCCCGCCGACGAGTGATCCGGCCGGCAGCACCTGGCGGAGGCGGTCGATGGTCGCACCCGTGCTGGTCGACGACGGCCCGGTGGTCGGGACGACCTGATCCAGGGTCCAGCCTGCGTTGGTCGGACCGGGCACGGTGCCGGCCACCCCGGGGGTGTGGGCGAGGACGGCAATGGCCGTCGCCTGCTCGCCGGCGGGCACGACCACCTGCAGCGTGCCCGGCGCACCGGCACCGAAGGCACTGGTGACCTGGTAGTAGCCGACCCGCGCGTTGGCGCTGGGCGGCACGATGGTGATGGAGGGCATGTTGGTCCGCATGCCGATGACCGGGGCGGCGGCCAACAGGAGGAGGACCAGGGCGGCGGCACCCGCAGGGAACGGGTGCTTCCACAGGAACTTGCCCCACCGGTGGAGCTGCCGGTCGAGAGGTCCCTCGCCCACCTTCGGGCCACCTCGCCCCAGTCGGATCGTGCCCTTGTTGATGTTGGTTCCGAGCTTGCCGAGCACGGCCGGCAGCAGGGTCAAGGTGGCGGCCAGCACCGCGATGACCGACAGCATGATCCCGAACGCCATGGACCGGAAGGCCGGGCTGGGCACGATGAGGATGGCCGCCAGCGAGGCGAGGACGGTCAGGGCGCTGAAGGCCACGGCCTTGCCGGCGGTGTCGACGGTTTCGGCCACCGAGGCAACGACCGCCTCACGGTCCCCCGGCTTCGCCCCCCGGCGTTCAAGGGCCGAACGGAAGCGCATGACCAGGAAGAGCGCGTAATCGATGCCCAGGGCCAGGGCGAACATCAGCGCGAAGTTGAGCGCCCAGATCGACACCGGGGTGAACTTGGTGGTGATCACCAAGGCGCCGGCGGCCACCAGCAGGCCGGCCATGGTGAGCAGGAGCGGCAGCCCGGCCGCCACCAGGCTCCCGAAGGCGATGATCAGGATGATGATGGTCACCGGCCACGACAGCATCTCCGACTTGAGCATGGCCGAACGGTTGGCCGTGTTGAAGTCGGCCCACAGCGCACTGCCCCCGGTAAGGGTGACGGTGGTGCCGGATGTGGAAAGGGCTGCCAGCTTCGGCTGCACCGCGTCGGCTGCCTGCACCATCTTGTTGGAGTCCGCTGCTGCCCCGGCGGTGATGACAGCCGTCCGTCCGTCCTTCGAGATCGAGACCCCGGCCTGGGGCGGGACGACGGTGGAGACACGCGGATCGCCGCGCAGGACGGCGGTCGCCCGGGCCACGGTGGCCTGCGCCTGGGGGTCCGAGGCGATCGGGCCGTTGTGGTTCACGATGACGACCTGGAGCCCCGTGGCGCCGAGTCCGGCGAAGTTCTTCTCGATGACGGCCCGGGCTGCGACGGACTGGCTGTTGGACGCCTGCCAGCCGGCTCCGGCCAGCGAACTCTCGACCCGCACGGCGAAGAATCCGAACACCAGGAGCACGAGGAGCCACCCGATGAGCACCCGGCGGAAGTGGGTGGCCGCCCACCTGCCGAGCCGGGCGAAGGGGCTGGCCTTCGTGGGGTGGTCGCCTGATCCCTCGTCGGCCACGGCATCGCCCGGGGGCAGCGGGGGAGCGTCGAGGTCGGTGGCAGGGGTGGTGGTCATGTCGGGGCCGTCCTTCGGTGGTGCCGAGGGCCACGCGCTGTCGACGTGACCGGTCTCCTGGATACCTGTGGGGGTACACGACCACCTTAGTAGATACCCCCCCTGGTATCAAGCGGTCCGTTGGAGGGGTGCGCCGGGCGGCTCCGCCGGACGGTGGGCCGACAGCTCATGGCTCACAGATCACCGCTCACGGCAGCTTGGGGCGCACGCACGGACGGCGGGGGGTGACGTCCCATCACCGACCTGGAGCGAACGAGTCCGCGCTCCGGGTCACCGGACGGCAGAGTGCCCACGGAGCCCGGCCCCGGCACCACCTCAGATCGGTACAGCGAGCGATTTCCCCGAGGATGGGATGCCTGGCGGATGTCGGCCTCGCAGGCACGGCCTGCAAGAGGTCGGCCACGCGACCCTCGGTCGGAGGCGACCAGCCGCCGCTACCGATCGGTTACGAGGAGTCCGTGTTCGGTCAGGAAGTCGACCTGCTCCGCGTGCATGGGGTCGGGTGGGGCCGTGAACCATCCTCGTCCGGACCTGGCCTCGGCCGTCGGGTCGCCATCGACGTCGACGCTGCAGAGGAAGGCGATGCCAACGGGCGAGTCCAGCCCGTTGAGGTAGTGGCTCGGGTACTCGATGAAGCCGAGGAGTGGCCCGGGTTCGATGTCCAGACCGAGTTCCGCTGACGCCACCCGCGTGACCGCGGCGACCAGCGATTCCCCGAACCGCACCGTGCCGCCAGGGATGTGCCACAGTCCCGAACACGGCCCTTCCGTACGCTGTGTCAGGAGAATGCCGGGCGGACCCTGGATGACGACCTCGACGGTGAGGCGTGGAACCTTGGCGTAGATCTCGCGGAACTCCTGCTCAGTGAGTGGGGGCCGGGCGGGCTGGTCACGCGGTTGCGGGCCCCCTGCCTGCCGGTCCGTCACGTCGGGTACCTGGTGGACTCCCCCATCGGGTCAGCGTACCGAAGGGAACCCGCTCGCTGGGCCGCTGTCTGCGCTGTTCCGATTCCCACCGGCTCGGATACCCGTGTCGTCGGGAGGCGCGGTCCGTCCGTGCCCGAACCCTCACCCCTCGAGGACCGCATAGAACTAGGGGGCGGGCCCCGAGGTCGAGGACGAGGACGAGAACGAGGACGAGAGAGGACGCTGCCATGTCAGTTCCGACAGAGAGTGAGGTGCGATCCTGGACGCCTGGGGAGCGAGCCGAGGTCGCCCGCCATTTGGACCACCTGGTCGAACGACCGGGAGGAACCTCGGGCGTCGTCAGAAGGCGGAGGCTCTCGATCGTGGCAGCCGCCATCGGCGCGCTCGTGATGCTGCCGTGGATCGGCTACCTCGCGTCGTCACTGCCACTCGCCGAATCCGGCGGTGCCTGGCGGGTTGCATGGGTGGGCTTCGACATCATGCTCGCCGTCGTGCTGATGACGACGGCATGGCTCGGATTCCGCCGCCGACAGGTGGCCATCCTCGGGCTCCTGGTGGCATCGACCATGCTCGTCACCGACGCGTGGTTCGACGTTGCGCTCTCGTACGGGACCCGGGAACAGTGGGGAGCGGTCCTCAGCGCCGCATTGCTCGAGATCCCGTTCGCCATCCTCCTTGCAAGCAGTGCCATCTCGATCCTTCAGCGGACGTCCGCGACGGTCGCACGCTTGAGAGGGCACGAGGGAGCACCACCGACACTCTGGCATCAGCAGTTCCTGGTCACTCCGCCGCCGCCCGGGCCCGAATGAGCCCAGATGACGGAAGGAGGCACTCCTTCGACGTATGCGGTCGCCTCCTCCGCCCGACGAGATCGGTCCACGCCGCTTCGGGGCCGCCGATTCCTATCCGACCCGATGGAGCTCCGCAGCAAGGTGGAACCCGAGCGGCTGACCGACGGCTGCCATCCGCAGCGAGTAGCGGAGCGTGTCACCGTCGATGGTGACGTCGCGTTCGACGACCGTCACCTCCTTGGCGGTCGAGGTGCGCGCGATCGTTGTCGATCTGAGCAGGATCACGGAACCGGCAACGGTCCCCTCGGCAACCTCCGCGATGCCCGTTGGTTGCGATATGACGACTTCGGCCCAGCCAGGGCGCCCCATGCGCCAGAAGCCGGTCTCGCCATGGAGCAGGCGACCGTCAGCGGCAAGTTTCGTCGACTGGGTGTAGGCGAGGAACGGCTTGCCGACGTGCGAGAACGTGTCGGTCTCCTCGTAGTCGAACGCTTCGATCGTCGGATACTCCCCGTGTCCGGACCCGGTCCAGGTCCCCAAGAGGGCAGCAAGGGGCTTCAGGTCGGGGTGCAGGGGGATGGTCACCTCCCAAGCATCTCATCCCGGCAGCCATGCCGGGCCGTCAACCCTGGTCATCTGTGCCGTTGGTCCGACCAGGGACGGAGCGGTGGAACTATCCCGGCTTGACCGCCACCCCCCGACTGAACCAGCTCCAGGGCTTCGGGCCAACGCCGTAGCGCTGGTCGACGTCGTGGAGGGTGAAGCCGGCATGGCGAACCAGCGCCAGGGGATCACGGGTGAGATGACAGCCATCGGCCACCCTGCGCTGGAGAGGTTCCAGACGGTGCTGCCACTTCGCCACACCCGGGTCAGGAGCAAGGCCGTGCTCGAGGAAGTGGAACCGGCCTCCGGGGCGGAGCACCCGTAGGACCTCCGCAAGAGCGGCGTCGACGTCGGGAATGGTGCACAGGGCGAACGTGCAGAGTGCATCGTCGCAGGAGTCATCGGGCAGTGGGATCGACTGACCGTCGAGCCCGACGAGCTCCACCGGCACCGGCGAGCTGTCGATCCGACGCTGCGCAATCCGAAAGCCCTTGGCTGACGGTTCGACCGCGAGGACCTTCTCGACCGACGACGGGTAGTGCTCGACATTGAGGCCCGACCCAAACCCGATCTCGAGGACTCGTCCGGACAGTCCACTGGAAAGTTCGCTGCGCCACTTCTTCAGTCCGGCCGTCCCGCACGCTCGGTCGACCAGGACGGGAAGAACGTGCTCGCGGTAGAGGCCCATGTGGCCAGAGTACCGGTCCGATTCGCCGATGTCCCTCGGGCATGCTCGGCTCGAACGACGGGAGACCGTCGGCCCGGAGGCCGTCGGCCAGTCGCTGCGACTGCTGAGGCCGGACGGACCGCCAGGTTCCACGAACTCCGCCGTGCCGCGGGCCGGTAGCGTTCGGGTATGTCCGACGACGACGATACGAACGAGGCCATCTGGAAGTCTGACGCTGCGATCTCGCACTGGGTATCGACGGCCGAGGACCGTGAGCGGCGACGTGCCGACGAGCGCCGGCTCATGGCTGAGTTGCTGCCGTTCGACGAGGACCAGCAGTTCACCTTCGTCGACCTGGGCGCTGGGACAGGCGCGGCCGCCCGGGTGGTCCTCGAGTACTTTCCCGGCGCACGGGCCATCCTGGCCGACTACTCCTTGCAGATGATGGAGCAAGGGCACCGGGAGCTCTCCGCCTTCGGGGATCGCTACACCTATGTCGAGTTCGATCTCGCTCGCGGGCCCTGGCCGCCGGAGGTCCCGAGTGAGGTGGATGCCGTCATCTCCTCACTGTGCGTCCATCACCTCCACGATGAGCGAAAGGGGCAGTTGTTCGCCGAGATCCTGGAGCACCTGCGACCCGGGGGCTGGTACTTCAACTACGACCCCGTCATGACCCGGGATGCAGTCGTCGAGGCAGCGTGGTTGCGGGCCGCGGACCGCCGTGACCCCGGAGCAGCAGCGAAACGGGAGCACCGAACGCCCGAGGAGCAGTCCCGGCACGAGAACCATGTTCGCTACATGATCCCTCTCGCCCCTCAGCTCGACCTCTTGGAGCAAGCGGGCTTCGAGGGGGTCGACGTCTACTGGAAGCAGCTCGACCATGTCATCTACGGAGGTAGACGACCCTTCGAGGACAGCGTCTAGCCACGACGGGCCGAGGCGGCGGTACGATCCGTCCCGGCCCCGATCCGGAGCTTCGAGGCGTCGCCTCCGGGATCCGCGGCTTCGCCTCATCGGCTGATCGGCTGATCGGCTGATCGGGGAGCTTCCGGCCCACGGCGTGGCGCACGTCTTCTACGTCGTCGACACGGTCAGGACTCGCAAGAGACCACGGGGATCGGGAACCGCCGCGATCCCAAACCCCCGCTGACCTGCACCTCTTGGAGCCTGGGAGGAGAATCGAACTCCTGACCTACGCATTACGAGTGCGTTGCTCTACCGACTGAGCTACCCAGGCGAAGCCACCAAGTTATCCGACGCGACGGACCCGCCTTGCCGGGGCCCTCACTCGAGCATGCCCGACAGCTCCACCATGAGGGACTCGAGGAGGAGGTCCTCCCGGACGTTGCGGCCGAGTGCGGCAGCCGCTCGGTTCACCGCCACCACGTGGCCGGCGGCCATCCGGCGCTCGGCGTCGACTCCGGGCGTGCCGGCCTGAGCGTCCCCGTCGACCGTGGCCACCAGCCGGTCGCGATAGGCATCGGCCAGTGCGGCCAGCCCCATGCGCAGGTCGTCGGTGCGCCAGCGCCGCTCCTCGCGCTTGTGGCGGTCGTCGACCGCCTTGCGCCCGGGGATTCCCCGGGCGCCGACCGCCTCGGCCTGCTCCTCGAGGGCCGCCAGCTCGTGGGCGTGGTGCTCGCGCAGCGGGTCGATGGCGCCGTCCGCCAGTCCCAGGAGCTCGTCGGCGACGAGCACTGCCGTGGCGCCGGTGCCGTCGAGCCGTCCCGGGACCGAGCGCCACCGGTGGCGCCGGGCGTCGAACCCGGGATCCTCGGCCAGCAGGCGGGCCCGGTCGAGGTTCCCGCCCGCCGCAGCGGCCACGTCGGCGGCCACGTCGGCGGCCACGCCTCGGCCGACCAACCACTCCTCCACCACCCGCGACGCCACGGCGACGAAGGGCACCTGGACGCAACGGCTCACGATGGTGGCCAGGCCGGCCGGCAGGTCGTCGGCGAGCAGGATGAACACCGTCGACGGCGGCGGCTCCTCGACGGTCTTGAGCAGCGCCGGTGCCGCCTTCGACGCCAGGTGGACATCGGGCACCAGTAGGACCTGGCGGGCCGACTCGAGTGGGCGCCGCTGGGCCCTGGTGGTGATCTCCCGGGCGTCGTCGACGTCGAGCGCGGCGCCGGTCCGCTCCACGGTGACCAGGTCGGGATGGGTGCCCGCCAGTGCCCGCCGGCACGCATTGCACGAGCCGCAGCCCCCGTCCGGGCAGAGCAGTGCCGCGGCCAGGCCGCGGGCCGCCGCCAGCTTGCCGCTGCCGGGGGGCCCGTGGAACAGGTAGGCGTGGACGGGCCGGCGAGCCGCGTCGACCAGCCGGGACACGGCGCGTTCCTGGCCGACGACCGACTCGAATAGGACCGGGGACGGCACCGTCCCCGAGGGAGGACCGCTCACCGGTCCGGTCCCGGGGGGCGGTCGGGTCCGGCCAGGGTCTCGACCGCCGCCCAGATGGACGCAGCGACCGACTCGACCGGTTCGGTGGCGTCGACCACCAGCCACGGGTCACGGGCGTCGGTCGCCAGGGCCAGGAAGCCGTCGGCAACCCGCTGGTGGAAGTCGGCGGCCTCGGACTCCATGCGGTCGACCTCGCCGCCGTGGCGCCGGGCGGCGGCCACCGATGCCGGCAGGTCCAGCAGCACGATGAGGTCGGGTCGTAGCCCTCCCGTGGCCCATCCCACCAGTCCCTCCAGCTCCCCCCGGTCGAGGCCGCGGCCGTACCCCTGGTAGGCGAGGGTGGACGCGGCGTAGCGGTCGGTCACCACCCACCGCCCTGCAGCCAACGCCGGCTCCAGCACCTCGGCGACGTGCTGGGCCCGGTCGGCCGCCATCAACAGCGCCTCGGCCCGTGCCGACACCGGGGTCTCGCCCCGGTCCAGAAGGAGGATCCGCAGGGCCGCCCCGAGTCGGGTGGCACCGGGCTCGAATGTCGTGATCGCGCCGATGCGGTCGGCCAGGAGCCGGACCTGGGTGGACTTGCCGCAGCCGTCGATCCCCTCCAGGGCGATCAGCCGGCCCCGGGTGGCGGTCACCCGCCGTCACTGGCGATCGGTGCCGCCGGCACCACCGGCGCCGCGGCCTGCATCGTGGCCGGTGCCGTCTTCGTCGCCGGTGCCTTCTTCGTCGCCGCGGCCTTCTTTGCCGGTGCCTTCTTCTTGGCCGGGGCCTTCTTGGCCGCCGCCTTCCTCTTGGCCGGGGCCTTCTTCTTGGCCGCCTTCTTCTTCGACGGGCCGGCCGCCCGTCGGTCGGCCAGCAGCTCGGACGCCCGGTCGACGGTCAGGGTCTCCACGTCGTCCCCCACCCGCAGCGACGCGTTGGTGGTCCCATCGGTCACGTACGGGCCGAACCGCCCGTCCTTGACCACCATCGGCAGCTCGGTGGCCGGGTCGGGGCCCATCTCGCGCAGGGGGCCCTTGGCATTGCGGCCACGGGTCTTGGGCTGCGCGAACAGCGCCAGCGCGTCGTCGACGGTGACGGTCAGGAGCTGGTCCTCGGACTGGAGGCTGCGGCTGTCGGTGCCCTTCTTCAGGTAGGGACCGAACTTGCCGTTGTAGGCCACGATCTCCTCGCCCGACTCCGGGTCGCTTCCCACCACACGCGGGATCCGCAGCAGCTCCAGCGCCTGCTCGAAGGTGAGGGTCGCCGGGGTCATCGAGGCGAAGAGCGACGAGGTGCGGGGCTTGGGGCCGCCGTCGACCAGCTCGCCCACCTGCACGTAGGGGCCGAACCGTCCCGCCTTGACCTGGATCTCGAGGCCGGTCCCGGGGTCGGTGCCGAGCACCCGGTCACCGGACGGCGCGGCCAGGAGCTCCTCCGCCTTCTCGACGGTCAGCTCGTCCGGGGCGAGGTCCTCGGGGATCGAGACGGTCTCGTCGCCCTTCTTCAGGTAGGGGCCGTACTTGCCGGACCGGGCCACGATCTCCTGGCCGTCGGCGGCGGTCCCGATGGGGACGGCGTTGACGGCGGCGGCGTCGATGGCGTCCAGGTTGCGGGCCAGCTGGTCCCGCAGTCCCCCCGACCCGCCGGGACCGAAGTAGAAGTCGCCCAGCCACCGGGCCATCTCCCGGTCCCCGCCGGCGATACCGTCGAGGTCGTCCTCCATCGAGGCGGTCAGCCCGTAGTCGACCAGATCGGCGAAGTGCTGCTCCAGCAGCCCCACCACGCCGAACGCGGTCAGCGAGGGCACCATTGCCGAGCCCTTCTTCCACACGTAGCCCCGATCGAGGATGGTCGAGACGATGCTGGCGTAGGTCGAGGGGCGGCCCACGCCGATGTCCTCCATCGCCTTGACCAGCGACGCCTCGGTGTAGCGGGCAGGCGGCTGCGTGGCGTGCCCGCCCGGCTCGACGGCCGACAGCGACGCCGGATCGCCCTCGGCCATCGGGGGCAGGTGGACCTCGCGGTCGGCCAGCTCGGCCTCGGGGTCGTCCTCGCCCTCGACATAGGCCCGCTGGAACCCGGGGAAGTCGATGACGGTGCCCGACGCGCCGAACTCGACGGCCCGCGCCGCTCCGTCCACGGTCGCCGAGCCGGCCAGCCGCACCTGGGCGCTGGTGCCGGTGGCGTCGGCCATCTGCGAGGCGATGGTGCGCTTCCAGATCAGTTCGTACAGCCGCAGCTCGTCGCCCCGCAGCGAGCGGGCGGCCTCGTCCGGGGTCCGGAAGGTCTCGCCCGCCGGCCGGACGGCCTCGTGTGCCTCCTGGGCGTTCTTGACCTTCTTGTTGTAGAGCCGGGGACTCGAAGGTACGTAGGCCGGGCCGTACATGGCGGTGGCCTGGGACCGGGCCGCGGCCAGCGCCTGGTCCGACAGCGTGGTCGAGTCGGTCCGCATGTAGGTGATCCAGCCCTCCTCGTAGAGGTGCTGGGCGACCTGCATGGTCCGCTTGGAGCTGAATCGCAGCTTCCGGCCGGCCTCCTGCTGGAGGGTGGAGGTGATGAAGGGCGCCCGGGGCGAGCGCCGGTAGGGCTTGTGGGTCATGGACGACACCGTGAGCGGTGCGCCCTCGAGCCCGACGGCCAGCGACCGGGCCGCCGCCTCGTCGAGGACCACCACCGTGGCAGCGTCGGCCAGGCGCCCCGATGCGTCGAAGTCCTTGCCGGTGGCGAGCGGTGCGCCGTCGACGCCCACCAGGTTGGCCGTGAACGCGCGGGCCGTGTCGGCTCCGGCGGCCCGGGCGGCCTCGCCCTCGGCGGTCACCGTGGCGTCGATCCCCCACCAGCCGGCCGAGCGGAACGCCATGCGCTCGCGCTCCCTGTCGACAACCATCCGGGTGGCGACGCTCTGGACCCGACCCGCCGACCGGCCGTTCGTCTTGCGGCGCATGACGTCCGAGAGCTTGAACCCGTAGATGCGGTCGAAGATGCGCCGGGCCTCCTGGGCCTCGACGAGGTGCGGGTCGATGGTCCGGCACTCCTCGACCGCCCGCTGGATGGCCTGGGGGGTGATCTCGTGGAACACCATCCGGGGCGTGTCCTCGGGGAGCCCGAGGACCTGGCTGAGGTGCCACGCGATCGACTCGCCCTCGCGGTCCTCGTCCGTGGCCAGGTAGACCTCGCCGGCGTCACGGGCCAGCTTCTTGAGTTTGGCCACCTGCGACTTCTTCTCGGGCGACACGATGTAGACGGGCTTGAAGCCGTTGTCCACGTCGACGGCCAGGTCGGCCCACGACTCGTGCTTGAAGGCCTCCGGAAGCTCCTTGCGGGTGGCGAGGTCCCGGATGTGCCCGATCGACGACTCGACCACGTAGTCGGGGCCCAGCAGGCCGCCGATGGTCTTGGCCTTGGCCGGCGACTCGACGATCACCAGCTTCCGGCCCCCTCGGCCCGCTCGGCGCGGTGCCGGGGCACCGTCGTCGGTGGTGGCGGTCGAGGTCGTCTCTGTCAGGTCGGTGGGTGGCATCGCTGTGGGCAAGGGTTAACGGTGGGCCGGGGTGTTGTCAACCCCGCCGACGCGCCACCGGGGCCCTTCGGCCCCGGTGGGAACTTCGGAACTTCCTGGTCACGAGGCCCGCAGACGGGTGTCCGTCTGGGTCCCCGGCAGCCTCAGTGGGCCGGCGCGGCCTCCGCCGCGGCGGTCGGGAGGTCGCTGTCCATGCTTTCCGTCTTGCGCTTGGAGAAGGCGATGGAGATGGCCAGCACGACCAGGGACACCCCGGCGATCGACAGGCGGGCGGCGGTGTGGTGGGACAGGGTGATGACCGCCGGCAGGATCAGCAGCGACACCAGGTTCATGACCTTGATGAGCGGGTTGAGCGCAGGTCCGGCGGTGTCCTTGAACGGGTCGCCGATGGTGTCGCCGATGACGGCGGCCTTGTGTGCCTCGGAACCCTTGCCCCCCTCGTGGCCGTCCTCGATGTACTTCTTGGCGTTGTCCCATGCGCCGCCGGAGTTCGACAGGAAGTTGGCCATGAGCTGACCGGTCAGGATGGCGCCCACCAGGAACGCCCCCAGGGCGAAGTAGTTGATGCCGAACCCGACGATGACCGGCGAGAGGATCGCCAGCAGTGCCGGGGTGGCAAGCTCGCGCTGGCTGGCGGCGGTGCAGATGGCGATGACCTTGCCGTACTCGGGCTTCTCCGTGTAGTCCATGATGCCCGGGTGCTCGCGGAACTGGCGGCGCACCTCCTGGACCACGGTGCCGGCCGAGCGGCCGACGGCGCGGATGGCCAGAGCGCTGAACAAGAAGGCGATCGAGCCGCCGATGAGGACGCCGATGAAGATCGTCGGGTGCGACACGTTGATCGACGTCTGCGGCAGGTCGAAGAGCCAGTTGGTCGGGGCCAGGCGCGGCGGGTGCAGGTTGAGCTGGCTGCCGATCGTCTCGATGAACGAGGCGAACAGGGCGACCGATGCGATGACGGCGGAGCCGATGGCGACACCCTTGGTGACCGCCTTGGTGGTGTTGCCCACGGCGTCGAGGCTGACCATGACCCGCTCGGCCTCACCGGTGAATTCGCCCGACATCTCGGCCACGCCGGCGGCGTTGTCCGACACGGGGCCGAAGCTGTCCTCCGAGACGATCATGCCGGCGGTCGACAGGAGGCCGATGCCGCTCAGTGCCACCAGGTAGAGGGTGAGCTGGATGTTGCCGCCGCCGAGGCCGATGGACACGGCGATGGCCAGGACGATGGCCATGATGGCCCACACGGACGACTCGAGGCCGAGGGCCAGGCCGGACAGGGTCAGGGTCGCCGGGCCGGTGCGGGCCGTTTCGGCGACCTCCTTGACCGGGCCGCGCTCGGTGGAGGTGAAGTGCTCGGTGATCTGGCTGGCCACCAGCATCAGGACCACGCCGGTCAGGACGGCGTAGAAGGCCTTCCAGTAGTGGAGGTAGGCGCCGGCCACGACGGCCGAGCCGCCGATGGTCAGGATGGCCGCAGTCCACACGCCCCGGTTGATCGGGGCCATGGCGTTCTTGTCGTTCTTGCCGGCCCGCACGACGAACACGCCGACGATGGTGGCCAGGATGCCGATGGCCGGGATGGCGATGGGGAAGATCACCGTCTTGGCCGCATCGCTGCCCCGCCCGATCGAGGTGAATGCGGTCACGCCCAGGATCACGGCGGCGATGATGGTGATGACGTAGGACTCGAAGAGGTCGGCGGCCATGCCGGCGCAGTCGCCCACGTTGTCGCCCACGTTGTCGGCGATGGTGGCGGCGTTGCGGGGGTCGTCCTCGGGAATCCCGGCCTCGACCTTGCCGACGAGGTCGGCGCCGACGTCGGCCGCCTTGGTGAAGATGCCGCCGCCGACCCGCATGAAGAGGGCGAGGAGCGAGGCGCCGAACGCGAAGCCGATGAGGACGGCGGTGGCCGTGTTCTGGAAGATCAGCACGATGACGGTGGCGCCCAGCAGGCCGAGGCCCACGCACAGCAGGCCGGTGATGGCGCCGGTGCGGTAGGCGACCTTGAGGGCCGGGGCCATCTTGCCCTCGCGGGCTGCGGCCGCGGTGCGGACGTTGCCCCGCACGGCGAGGCTCATGCCGATGAACCCGGTCAGGCCCGAGCAGATGGCACCGGCCAGGAAGCAGATGACCCTGTAGATGCCGGCCTGGGCGAACGTGAGGTCGACGACCTGGTGGCGTACCAGGATGAGCGACCCGTTGACGAGCAGGCCGCTCGTCACCGTGTGGGTCACCTTGGTCGCCGTGAAGAAGATCAGGACGGCCAGCGGGACGATGATGATCCCGATGGTCTTGAACTGCCGGGCGAGGAACGCCTCGGCGCCCTCCTGGATCGCCTTGGCGATGTCCTTCATGGAGGCCGTGCCCTGGTCGGCGGCCAGCACGCCGCGGACGAGCACCAGGGCCACCGCGATGGCGGCCAGCGAGCAGGCGATTGCGAAGTACAGCCAGATCTTCTCGTTGCTCGACAGCAAGAAGCTCTGGTAACCCCCTTCAGCCAGGAGGTGGGTCATGGGTGTGGCTCCCTTCGGTGTCCTGCACGGTTACGGGCGATCGCTACCCGGCCTAGGCGCCCGCGTCACGCCGCACGGCACTGCGGGACCTCATGTCCCCCCCGAGCGAAGTCACGGCCGAACGGCCGGGTGCCGGGACCCGCCCCCCCGGGGCGCGCCGTTACCGGCAATCGGGGAGAAGATAGCGAGAACGGGGGGGCAGGGGCAAGAATGGCCCGGGTCCCGCCCGGGGCGGGGCGGGGCGCTACCCGGGTCAGGTGGGCTCGACGTTCGCCTCGGGGCCGGCGATGAGCTCGTAGTCGGGGTTGAGGATGGCCTGGCGTCGGGCCCAGTCGCCGACCATTCCCTCGACCACGAGCCGGGCGCCGGGCTGGATCCCGGGGATGCGCCGACGCCCCTGGAACACCAGGAGCAGCATGCCGCTGTCGTCGGCCAGCAGGCACTCGAGGTTGGAGGTTCCGGCCCGGGGCTGGACGCGGACCGACCGTACCCGTCCGGCCACCCGGACCCGGCTCCGCCACTGGACGTCGCCGATCGGGACCGTCCCCCGGGCCCGCTCGCCGAAGGCCTCGCGGTGGGAGAGGGCCTTGGCGGCCAGCTCGCGGTCGGCCGCCTTGTCCGCCGCCCGTGCGCCGTGGCGCCCGTGCCCGCCGGTGGCCGCGGCCGTGGCCGATCCGGCCGCGTCGGCCTTGCGGCCCCAGTGCCGCCGGTTCGACCACCAGCCCCCCTCCAATTGATAGGGGACGACGGTGGCGTTGACGTGCACGAGGTGGCTGACGGCGGTGGCGATCTGCTCGGCCGTGTTGTCGTGGAGGACCCGGCTGAGGCCCGAGGCGAAGATCCGCCGTGGCAGGAGGATGGTCAGCTCCGTCTTCCGGTCGGCCACCGTCTCCGCGGCAAGCTCCAGGGCGGCACGGGTGAGCCGTCGGTCCTCGCACTCCTGGATGTCGAGCGGCAGGTCGGAAAGGCCCAGGCGGCGCCACTCCTCCTCGAGCTCGGCCGACACCAGGGGGTCGAGGGCGAAGTGGATCGCCCGCAGGTCGTCGGGGTGCAGTGTGCGGGCGTACTGGAGGGCCCGGGCCGAGGCCATGTCGAGCCGGTCCACCAGCACCACGACGACGTGGCGGGACAGCACCGGTGCCTCGGCCGCCTCGGTGGCACCCTCCTCGAGCTGGACGTCCTCCTCCATGTACTGCCTGTGGAGGCGGATCAGGCCGTAGAACATGGCCGGGCCGATGATGACCACGACCCATGCCCCCTCCTTGAACTTCACCGTGGCGAAGATCAGGACGACGATGGCCGACAGCGCCGCCGACAGGCCGTTGATGAACACGTGGCGCCGCCACTTGCCCGACGACTTGTCGTCGAGCCAGTGCTTGACCATGCCGAGCCCGGCCATGGTGAAGCCGGTGAACACCCCGATGGCGTACAGCGCCACCAGCGACGACAGGTTGGCCCCGGTGGCCAGGATCAGGACCAGGGCGACGACGGTCAGGACGATGATCCCGTTGGAGAAGGCGAGGCGGTGCCCGCGTCGGGTCAGCTGCTTGGGCAGGTACTTGTCCTCGGCCACGTAGCTGGCCAGGAAGGGGAAGCCGTTGAAGCTGGTGTTGCCCCCGGTGTAGAGGATGAGGACGGTCGCCGCCTGGACCACGTAGAAGGCGGCGTTGCCGAAGGAGCCGTGGCCGAAGACGAGCCGGACCTCCTGGGACACCACCGTGGGGGTGCCGCTGATGTAGGGCACGGCGTGGGTCCAGTGGGCGATCAGGGTCACGCCCAGCACCAGGAAGGCCAGGACGCTCGACATGATGACCAGGGTCTGGCGGGCGTGGCGGGAGGTCGGCTCGCGAAAGGTGGCCACGCCGTTGGAGATGGCCTCGAGGCCGGTGAGCGACGAGCCGCCGTTGGCGAACGACCGCAGGATGATGATGAACGTGGCACCGTAGAGCCAGGAGGGTCCGGTGGCCGCATGGGTCTGCACCAGCGGGCAGCTGGTCGTTGCCGTGGCCACGCAGTGGGTGGCGATCGCCTGGGGGTGGAGCTGGCCGAGCGCCTCCTTGACGTAGCCGGTGACGACGACGAACGCCAGGCTGGCGATGAAGAAGTAGGTGGGGAATGCGAAGAACTTGCCCGCCTCCTTGATGCCCCGCAGGTTGCCGTAGAGCAGGAGCAGGATCACCCCCACGGTGATCTCGACCACGTAGGGGGAGAGCTGAGGGAACGCGCTGACCAGGCCGTCGGTGCCGGCGGCCGTCTGGACGGCCACGGTGACCGTGTAGTCGATGAGGAGGGCGACAGCCGCGATCTGGGCGATCTTGGCCCCGAAGTTCTCGCGGGCCACCACGTAGGCGCCACCGGCCTGGGTGTACAGCTTGATCACGTCGAGGTAGGACAGGGTGACGAAGAACAGCACGCCGAGGATGGCGCCGGTGATGGGGACCACCAGGCTGAAGGCGGCCAGCCCCACATAGGGGATGAGCTGGTTGAGCATCTGCTCGGACCCGTAGGCCGACGAGGAGATGCAGTCGGGGGCGAGGACCCCGAGGGCGGAGGGCCGGCCCAGGCGCTCGTCACTGAGCTTCTCGTTGACCAGCGGCGGCCCGAGGAGGGCATTCTTCATCCGGTACCGGAGCGACTCGGGCAGGTCGACCTTGACCGGTGGCGCCGCCGAGGGCCGGGGCGGCGGTGCCGGTCGGCGGGGTGCAGGCGGTGCCTGGGCGGCCGGGGCCACAGCTCCGCCGGCGACGGACTCGCCGTCCGCAGTCACCCCGGGCTCCATGCCCTCATTAGAGCATGCATCGCCTCGGTGAACGGAACCACAGGACCCGCACCTGCCGGCTCGTGGCGCCCCGCGGCGGCGGTCGCGCTCCATGAGTTGTGCCGGGGTGCCGATACGTGTTGCATGGTGCCCGTGCACATCGTCATCGTCGGCTGCGGCCGGGTCGGATCCGGCCTCGGCATCGATCTGGTGGAACAGGGCCACTCGGTGGCCATCATCGACCGGAACGCCAAGGCGTTCCGGCGCCTGCCCGAAGACTGGGCGGGCCAGACGATCGTCGGTTCCGGATTCGACCGCGACGACCTGGACGCGTCCCGGGCCCGGGACGCCACCGCGCTGGCCGCAGTCACCAGCGGCGACAACTCCAACATCCTGACCGCCCGTATCGCCCGCGAGACCTACGCCATCCCCAACGTGGTCGCCCGCATCTACGACCCCCGCCGGGCCCAGATCTACCTCCGCCTCGGCATCGCCACGGTGGCTACCGTGTCGTGGACCATCGACCAGGTCCGGCACCGGCTCCTGCCGAACGAGCTGGAGAGCGAGTGGTCCGACCCGACCGGCGGGGTGTCCCTCATCGCCCGCCACCTGCCCGAGCGGTGGGCCGGAAAGCGCCTGGCCGACCTCTCGGTGCCCGGCGATGTCAGCCTGGTGTCGGTCACCCGCGCCGGGGTGGTGCGCCTCGACTTCGCCGACCTGGTGGGCCAGGAGGGCGACGTCCTGCACCTCATGGTGACCGAGGCGGCCCTCGCTCGGTTCCAGGAGCGCCTCATGGGCGTCGACACGAACGGGGCACAGGCATGAAGGTCGCCATCGCCGGAGCCGGCAGCGTCGGGACAGCCATCGCCGGCGACCTGTACGCCGCCGGACACGAGGTCCTGCTCATCGAGCAGGACCCCGACGTCGTCGCCCGCCAGCGACACGACCTCGACGTCACCTGGGTCGTGGCCGACGCCTGCGAGGTGGCCTCGCTCGACGCCGCCGGCCTCTCCTCGGTCGACGTGGTGGTGGCGGCCACCGGTGACGACGAGGACAACCTGGTCGTGTCGCTGCTGGCCAAGCAGGAGTTCGCCGTCCCGCGCGTGGTGGCCCGGGTGAACCACCCGAAGAACCAGTGGCTCTTCACCGAGACGTGGGGGGTCGACGTGTCGGTGTCGACCCCGCAGCTGCTCACCGCCCTGGTCGAGGAGGCCGTCTCGGTCGGCAGCCTGGTCCGCCTGCTTCGCTTCGAGGGCGGCAACGCCCACCTGGTCGAGGTCACGCTGGCCGACGACTCCCCGGCCGATGGCGTGTCCGTGGCCGACCTGGGCGTCCCCCGGGATGCGACCATCGTGGCCGTGGTGCGGGCCGACCACCTGATCGTGCCCCGGGGCGACACCCGCCTGGCCGTCGGTGACGAGGTCCTGGTGCTGATCACCGCCGATGCCGAGGACGAGGTACAGCGCCTGTTGGTCGGGCCCTGACCACGATGCGGGCGGCCTTCTTCGACCTCGACAAGACGGTCATCGCCAAGGCGTCGATCGCGGCATTCGGCCGCCCCTTCTACAAGGGCGGGCTCATCAACCGCCGGCTCATCGCCCGGTCGGTGGTCTCGCAGATCATCTACCTCCACCTCGGCGCCAGCGAGCAGAAGCTGGCCCGCGTGCGCGAATCGATGCTGGCGCTGACCAAGGGGTGGGACCGGGAGCAGATCCGCGAGATCGTGCGCGAGGCGCTCGAGGAGACGGTCGAGCCGATCATCTACGCCGAGGCCCTCGACCTGATCGAGGCCCACCGGGCGGCCGGCCACAAGGTCTACCTGGTGTCGGCATCCCCCGAGGAGATCGTCGAGCCCCTGGCCGAGCACCTCGGCGTGGACGGGTGCATCGCCACCCGGGCGGTGGTGGACGAGGAGGGCCGCTACGCCGGCGAGATGGAGTTCTACGCCTACGGACCGTTCAAGGCCGAAGCGATGCGGGCACTGGCCGAGGCGGAGGACCTCGACCTGGCCGAGTCCTCCGCCTACTCGGACTCCTACACCGACCTGCCCATGCTCGAGGCCGTCGGCCACCCCGTCGCCGTCAATCCCGATCGGGTGCTGGCCAAGGTGGCGCGCGAGCGCGAGTGGGAGGTCATGCAGTTCACCAAGCCCGTGCGCCTGCGGGACCGGGTAGGGGTGCCGAGCATGACGGCCACGGCGACCGCCGCAGGCGTGGCCGCGGCCACGGCGGGGGCACTGCTGGTGTGGCGCATGGCGCGCCGGCCACGGGCCTGAGGCCCGCCGGGCCCGTCAGGGACCGGCGTGCCTACCGGGTGCCCGGAGGCACGTGGCTCAGCCGGGTGCCCGGAGGCAGGTGGCTCAGGCCGAGCGCAGCCGCTGTGCGGCGACGGCGCCGAGGGCGATGATGACGATCAGGATCACGAGCTTCTTCATGGGCATTGATCATACCCACTGATCGTGGTGCCCGGTCCAGCGCCCGTGCGTCGGCGTGTGCGCCGACGCCGGCCAGCGCCTAGACCGTCAGGAGGTCGCGAGCGCCCGTGTCCGACGACGGGTGGCGCAGCTTCGACATGGCCCGGGCCTCGATCTGGCGGATCCGCTCCCGGGTCAGGTTGAAGTGCTCGCCGACCTCCTCGAGGGTGCGGGGCTCGCCCCGGTCGAGGCCGAAGCGCAGGCGGAGGATCTCGCGCTCGCGCTCGTCGAGCGGCGACAGCAGGCGGCCGATCTCCTCGGGCAGCAGCGAGACGGCGGCGACCTCGAAGGGCGACTCGGCCGAGCGGTCCTCGACGACGTCGCCGAGCTCGGCGTCCCCGTCCTCGCGGAGGGGCTCGGACAGCGACAGCGGCTCGGCTCGGAAGCGGAGGGCCTCGACCAGCTTGTCCTCGGGCATCTCGACCTCGGCCCCCAGCTCGGCGAGCGTGGCCGGCCGACCGTACTTGAGCTCCAGCCGGGCCTGGGCCTTCTGCACCCGGGCGAGGGTGTCGCCTGCGTGCACGGGCAGCCGGATGGTGCGGCCGGTGTTGGCGATCCCGCGGGTGATGGCCTGGCGGATCCACCACGTGGCGTACGTCGAGAACTTGAAGCCCTTGCGCCAGTCGAACTTCTCGACGGCGTGCATCAGGCCGAGGTTGCCCTCCTGGATCAGGTCGAGCAGCGGCAGGCCGGAGGCCTGGTACTTCTTGGCGATCGACACCACCAGGCGGAGGTTCGACTGGACGAACGTCTGCTGGGCCGACTCGCCCTGGAGCACCGTGCGGCGCAGCTCACGCTTCTTCGCCGGGGTCAGGCCCTTGGGCGCCGCCTGGATCTGGGCGTCGGCCTCACGTCCGGCCTCGATGGCCTGGGCCAGCCGGACCTCGTCGTCCTTGGTCAGCAGGGGATACTGGCCGATGTCGGTCAGGTACAGACGTACGAGGTCCTCGTCGTCCCGCTCGAGCCGCTCCTTTGCCAACTTCACCAGGTCCTTCGTTTTCCCACCTGCGTGGGGACGCCCCGCCGGGCGGACGGGTCCCCTCGGATGGAGGGTGCCACGGTGCCGGTGGAGCGAGATCGGGCGCAACGATCGCTGCCGTCCTAGTTTACCGGACGCGTCAAGACCCCCGATCGTCAGCTGGCCCCGGACGCCGACCGTCGCGGGCGGGCCCGTTCAGTCGTCGGGCACCCAGTCGGGGAGGCCGACGAGTCCCGAGTGGGCCCCGGCGGCCACCGCCACGGACTCCAGGCGTTGCTGGAACTCGTACACGGCAGCCACGTCGTGGGGCCGGGTGACCAGCCGCTGCACCAGCCGCTCGCCGGCCAGCCAGTCCTCCACCTCGTCCCGCAGGACCAGGCGCAGCGCACGTTGCAGCGGGGCGTCGGCCACCGGAGCCACCACCCGGAGGTGCCGGGTGTACGTGGTCACCAGCCGGGGCAGCATCACCCGGTAGAGCCCGGCCAGCCGGGGCAGCGCTCCCGGTCGGGGCACCGGGTCCTGGTCGGCCGGCGGCCAGCTCGACCCGGGCCCCTCGACGGGCACCTGGAGCCCCTCGAGCGCCGCGAACAGGGCCGTCGTCGCCGGTGTCGGCCGGGTGAGCGCATCGGGATCGACTCCGGCCAGCACCGGTAGCCGGTCGCCGAACAGCTCGGCGTGCCAGGCATGGCGCATGCCCTGCGCGTCCAGGTGGACCTGCACCGCGGCGACGGGCATGTCGACGACCCAGGACCCGAGCAGTCGGAACAGGGCGGACTCGATCCAGCGGTACTCCCCCACCAGCTCCGCCGTGCGCCCGAGCGGCAGCGCCGGGTACCCGCCGGACCCGGGGGCTGCGACCGCATCGGCCGGGTCGTCGGCCGGGAGCTCAGGCAACGGTCGGGGTCGGGTCGGCGGCCGGCGGGTCGGCCAGGTGGCTCAGGACGGGCCGGTAGCGGTTGGTGATGGGCATCCGACGATCCTTGCCGAACGCCTTGCCCGAGATCCGGACCCCGGGCGGCATCTGGCGCCGCTTGTACTCGGCCCGGTCGATCAGGCCCACCACCCGGGTGACCACCTCGGGGTCGAACCCCTCGGCCACCAGGTCGTCGGCCGACCGGTCGGCCTCCACGTACCCGGCCATGACCGGGTCGAGCACCGAGTACGGCGGTAGCGACTCCTCGTCGCGCTGGTCGGGGCGGAGCTCGGCCGACGGTGCCTTGTCGAGCACGGTCCCCGGGATCAAGTCGTACCCGGCGCGGGCGTTGCGATGGCGGCACAGCTCGTAGACCAGGGTCTTGGCCACGTCCTTGATCACGGCGAAGCCACCGGCCGAGTCCCCGTAGAGCGTCGAGTAGCCGGTCGCCATCTCGCTCTTGTTTCCGGTGGTCAGGACGATCCAGCCGTGGGCATTGGAGAGCGCCATGAGGAGCACGCCCCGGATCCGGCTCTGCAGGTTCTCGTCGGTCAGGCCCTCGGGCTCGCCCCCCAGCAGCGGGCGGAGCATCCCGGCGAACGCCTGGTGGGCCGGCTCGATGGGGACGCCGGCGAGGTCGATCCCGAGGTTGGTGGCCAGCGCCTCGGCGTCGGTCACCGAGCCCCCGCTCGAGTAACGAGACGGCATCGCCACGCCGTGGACGTGTCCGGCCCCGACGGCGTCGACGGCGACGGCGGCCACCAACGAGGAGTCGATGCCGCCGGACAGCCCGATGACGGCGTCGGTGAACCCGTTCTTGCCCAGGTAGTCGCGGGTGCCGAGGACCAGGGCCTCGTAGACCTCGGCCACCGGGTCGAGGACCTCGGCCACCGGCCGCAGCGGGACGCCGGCCCCGGCCCGGCTGCCCCCCAGGACCACGACGGGTGCGGCGGAGCCGCGCCCGTCCGGCCGGCCGGCGGGCACGTCGACGTCGAGGTCGACGACCAGCACCTCCTCGGCGAACTGCCGGGCGCCGGCAACCACGGAGCCGTCGGCCGCCACGACCACGGACGCGCCGTCGAACACCAGCTCGTCCTGACCACCGACCTGGTTGACGTAGACGACCGGGCGCCCGGTTTCCGCCGTGCGCTCGGCCAGCACGGCGAGGCGCTCCTCCCGGCGGCCCCGCGAGTACGGGGAGGCATTGGCGTTGACCAGCAGCCGGGCACCGCTCGCGGCCTGCTCCGCCATGGGCCCGCCCGGGAACCACATGTCCTCGCAGATGGTCATGCCGACGGGCACGCCGGCCACCTCCACCAGGGTGGCCGCGCCCTCACCGGGGGCGAACCAGCGCTGCTCGTCGAAGACCCCGTAGTTGGGGAGTATCCGCTTGACGTAGCGGGCGAGCACCTCGCCGCCCCGGCACAGGGCGACGGCGTTCAGCAGGCGGCCCGACGGGGCGACCCCGACGTAGCCGACCACCGCGGCGCAGGTCCCGGTGCCGGCGACCACGGTGGCGAAGGCGGCGAGGTTGTCCTCGACGAAGGCGGGCCGACCCAGGAGGTCCTCGGGCGGGTACCCGGTCACGGTCAGTTCGGGGAACACGGCCAGGTCGGCCCCGGCGGCCTCGGCCTCGGCCAGGGCGGTCAGCGTGCGACCGACGTTGCCGTCGAGATCGCCCACGACCGTGTTGATCTGGCAGGCGGCCACCCGGATCCGAGGCATCGGTCCAGCCTATCGGGGCGCCCGGCAGGCCTTCCCGCCCTGTCGTCCCTGGTGGCGGGGGCCGGAAGCGCTGTTCATGCTCCGTTCACAATCGGGTAACGGGTCGGAAACGCCCTGCTGCAATAGTTCGGAGTCCGTTGCGTAGGCAAGACTGTGGACGGGGCCCCGGGCGGGCGCGGGTGGTACTTTCCGCCGCAGAGCAGTGGTGTCGTGGAGCAATCGAGCAATAGAGGAGTGCACGTGCCGTATCAAGCTGAGTACATCTGGATCGACGGGACCGAGCCGTCGCCGCTCCTGCGGAGCAAGACCCGGATCGTCCCCGACGGCAAGGAGCCCGGCATCTGGGGCTTCGACGGTTCGAGCACGAACCAGGCCGTGGGCCACGACTCCGACTGCGTGCTGCGGCCGGTGTGGACCTGCCCGGACCCCCTCCGCGGACCGGACGACATCCTCGTCATGTGCGAGGTCGAGCTCACCGACTACAGCCCGCATCCGACCAACACCCGGGCCAAGCTGCGGGCACAGGTCGAGCAGTACGCGGACCAGGAGCCGATGTTCGGCATCGAGCAGGAGTACACGTTCATGAAGGACGGCCGGCCCCTGGGCTGGCCGGTGCTCGGCTACCCCGCCCCCCAGGGCCCGTACTACTGCGGCGTGGGTGGCGACAAGATGCCCGGACGGGAGATCGTGGAGCTCCACACCGCGGCCTGCATCGACGCCGGGATCGGCATCGAGGGCACCAACGCCGAGGTGATGATGGGCCAGTGGGAGTTCCAGGTGGGCGTGCTGTCCCCCCTCGACGTGTCCGACCAGCTGTGGGTCGCCCGCTGGCTGCTCTTCCGCATCGCCGAGGACTTCGGAGTGTTCGCCACGCTCGAGCCCAAGCCGATCCTCGGTGACTGGAACGGCGCCGGGGCCCACACCAACTTCTCGACCAAGGCCATGCGCGAGGAGGGCGGCTGGGACGCCATCATCGCCGGGTGCGAGGCCATCGGGAAGCGGATCGACGAGCACATCGCCGTCTACGGCGTGGGGATCGAGAGCCGCCTGACCGGGGCCCACGAGACGGCCCACTACACGAAGTTCAGCTACGGCACCTCGGACCGCGGCGCCTCCATCCGCATCCCGTGGAAGGTGGCCGTGGACAAGCAGGGCTGGCTGGAGGACCGTCGGCCCAACGCCAACATGGACCCCTACGAGGTCACCGCCATCATGGTCGAGACCGTCTGCGGCGACGCCGCCGGCAGCTGACCACCTGCGGGCCGCCACGGCCCGCACGGCGACTGGACGTCCACCGAGCCGGGTCCTTCGGGACCCGGCTCGGTGCACTCCGGTCCGTCCCCGTCGACCGGACCATCCGCCACCTGCGACACTGGGAGGATCGAACCCGACCTTCCCGATGCTCGCACCACGTCCCCGGAGGTGCAGGACCCCATGAGGAGTCAACAGGAGTACGTCCTGCGGACCGTGGAAGAGCGCGGCATCCGCTTCGTCCAGCTGTGGTTCACCGACGTGCTGGGCACGCCCAAGACCTTCAGCATCACCCCGGCCGAGCTCGAGAACGCCCTCGACGAGGGCATGACGTTCGACGGCTCGGCCATCGACGGATTCAGCCGGGTCCAGGAGAGCGACGTCCTCGCCCGTCCCGACGCCAACACGTTCCAGCTGCTGCCCTGGCACGGCCACGGTGACGGCGGCGGTGCCCAGGTCGCCCGGGTGTTCTGCGACATCGTCGACCTCGACGGGTCCCCCTTCCAGGGCGACCCCCGTCACGTGCTCAACCGCACCCTCGAGCGGGCCCGTTCCCAGGGATTCACCTTCTACGCCGCCCCCGAGATGGAGTTCTTCTACTTTGCCGACGGGGACCCGGCCCACCCCCCGACCACCCTCGACACCGGCTCGTACTTCGAGCTCACCGTGGCCGACCGGGCGAGCGACATCCGCCAGCGCACGGTCCTCACCCTCGAGGAGATGGGCATCCCCGTCGAGCACGCCCAGCACGAGGACGCGCCCAGCCAGCACGAGATCGACCTCCGCTACACCGACGCCCTCACCATGGCCGACACGGTGATGACCGTCCGCCTCGTGGTGAAGGAGATGGCACGCCAGCAGGGCGTGTTCGCGAGCTTCATGCCCAAGCCGCTCGCCGGCGTGCAGGGGTCGGGCATGCACACCCACATGTCGCTCTTCCGCGGCGACGAGAACGCCTTCGTCGACCTCGACCGGGCGAGCGGGATGTCGGAGGTGGCCGAGGGATTCATCGCCGGGCTGCTGCGCCATGCCGGGGAGATCACCGCCATCACGAACCAGTGGGTGAACTCCTACAAGCGCCTGGTGTCCGGGTACGAGGCGCCCATCCACGTGTCGTGGGCACGGAACAACCGCTCGGCGCTGGTGCGGGTGCCGGTGGTCAAGCCCGGCAAGTCCGAGTCGACCCGCATCGAGTACCGCGCGCCGGACAGCGCCTGCAACCCGTACCTCGCCTTCGCCGTCATCCTGGCCGCCGGCCTGCAGGGCATCGAGGCCGGCTACGAACTGCCGCCGGAGGCCGACGCCAACCTCTTCGCCCTCAGCCCCGACGAGCTCAACGCAAAGGGCATCCAGCACCTGCCCGGGAGCCTCCACGAGGCGCTCACGCTCATGGAGTCGTCGGAGCTTCTGGCCACCGCCCTCGGCGACCACGTCTTCGAGTGGTTCATCCGCAACAAGCGGGCCGAGTGGGCCGGCTACAAGGCCCACGTCACCCAATTCGAGCTCGACCGCTACCTACCGCTCCTGTAGCGCCGACCGACCACCTTCCGGCACCTGCCGGCCGACGACCCGGGGAGGGGGGAGCACCGTCATGGAACCACTGCTGTGCTTCCCCAGAACGCCGCCGACCGAGGTGACCGCCGTGCTCGAGCGCGCCGGCTACCCCTGGCTCGGGATCGACCGGGCGGAGGCGGTGGAGACGGACGAGCCGGAGGACGGTTGGTCGGGCGCGGTCATCTGCAGCGGAAGCGACCCGGTGGCCGCCTTCGCCCTGTGCCGCCACCTCCGGTCCCGCGAGGTCCCCCTGGCGCCGGTGCTCGTGGTCGTCCCCCAGGGCCAGCTCGGCGAGCTGGAGCTCCGCGAGGACCTGTTCGACGACCTGTGCCTCGAACCGGTCAACCCCGACGAGCTGGGTGCCCGGCTGGCCCACCTCTTCTGGCGCACGGGACGCGGCCTGCGCCCGGACCTGCTGGAGCACGGGCCGCTGGTGCTCAACCTCGAGACATACCAGGCTGCCGTGTCCGGCCGGGTGCTCGACCTCACCTACATGGAGTACGAGCTCCTGCGGTTCCTGGCGGCCCGGCCGGGCAAGGTCTTCACCCGCGAGACGCTGCTGAGCCGGGTGTGGGGCTACGAGTACTACGGCGGGGCCCGCACGGTGGACGTCCACGTGCGACGCCTGCGGGCCAAGCTCGGGGAGGAGCACGCCCACCTGATCCAGACCGTGCGCTCGGTGGGCTACCGCTTCGGCCAGACCAGCTGGACCCCGTAGCCGGACCGCCCGGGCCGGGCTGCGCCGGCCCCTACGACGGGTCCCGGTGGGCCCAGACCTCGATCTCGACCGCCGCCCCCATGGGAAGCGCCGACACCGCCACCATGGAGCGGGCCGGCCGGTGCCCCCCGAATGCCTCGACGTAGGCCTCGTTGACCACCGGGAAGTCGGCCGGGTCGGTGGCGAACACCGTCGACTTGACCACGTCGGCCAGCGACGCGCCCTCGCCCTCCAGGAGGGCGGCGGCATTGGCCACGGCCCGGGCGAGCTGCGGCCCGGGACCGCCCTCGACCAGGGCGGGGGTCCCGTCGGCGCCCGGGGCCAGGCCGAGCTGGCCCGAGCAGATCAGCAAGGCGCCGGCGCGGACGATGGGCGAGTAGGGACCGACAGGGGTGCTCATGGGGGCTCCTCGGGCGTGGGGGCGGCGTGCACCCCCAATCTAGGCACCGGCGTCGTCGGGGCGCGGACCAGGGTCAGCGCCGGCCGGCCCCGGCACGGTCGGTGGGCCAGGCCGGGGGAAGCCCGTCGGCCAGCCATCGCGCCGCGGCCACCGCGGCGAACACCGCGTCGGAGCCGTTCACGGGCGGGCTCCCCGGGTCGTCGACGACCCGGACGGTGACCGGGGGGACGGCCCGCGCCTGCAGGATCCCGAACGAGCGCACGGTCAGGTCCTGCACCACGCCGTCCACCGACACGGCGATCCCCTCGGAGCGCACCCACCCGAGGGCCTGGTGGGTGGCGCCGATGGCATAGGACCGAAGCACGACGGCGTCCAGCACGTCGCCGGCCGCCACCTCGACGTCCAACGACCCGTCGGTCCGGCACCGGGCCACGGCCCGGCCACCCGAGGGGGCGACGACCTCCACCGGCACGTCGTGGACCGGCGTCCCGCGACGGCCCAGCCGGGCGGCCGCCACGAGTACGGCTGCCTCGGCCCAGACCGCGGCACGCAGCTCGGGCGCCGTGTGCGGCCCGGCGACGGCGACCCGCTCGAGCACGATCCCGGGGGCGACGGCGGACACCTCGGCCACCACCTCGTCCCAGGCGATGCCGTCGAAGCCGTCGCCCGACACCCCGACCCGCACGATCCCGGTGCCGTCAGGCCGGACACCGGCGCCCACCGGCGGCCGCTTGGGCCCCCGGCGCACCACGTCCTCCCGCGACCACAGGACCCGAACGGCCCGGCCGTGCTCGTCGGCCAGCCGGCGGGCGTCCCCGGCCACCGGCGACCGGAGTTTCCCGCCGAACGAGCCGCCGTTTCCGTACGGCGATGCCGGGGTGCCCCCGGGGACGCACCACGATGCGTCGGGCTCGAGGTAGGCCGGCTCCACCCACGTCGTGGACAGCGTCAGTTCCCACTCCCCGTCGGGCACGGCCACGGGGTGGGTCAGCGGGATGGTCGTGCTGCGTCCTTGGACCTTCCCGGCCAGGGCCCGCGCCTCGGGCAGCGAGCCCGCCACCGCGTAGCCCGCGCCGGCCACGACGGCCACGAGCGCGTCGGCCGGTCCGGTGTCGTCGGCGAACCCGGCCTCCCCAAGCACCACGTCGGTCCCCACCCGTTGCTCCACCCCGCCCTCGAGGGCGGCACGGACGGCGGCGGCCCTCAGGTCGCGGCCGGTGGAGGAGGAGGGAGCGGCGCCACCGGCGCCCGGGCCGGGACCGTCCACCGCCCCCAGGACGTTGTCGGCCGCCTCGGCGATGGTCTGCCAGCCGGTACAGCGGCAGAGGTGGGCCAGCAGCGCCTGGTCGACCACGGCCCGTCCGGGCGGTCCCCCGGGGCCGACGTCGCCGGCGAGGGCAGCCAGGCGCATGACGATTCCCGGGGTGCAGAAGCCGCACTGGCTGCCCCCGGTGGCGACGAGGGCCTCGGCCCAGGCACGGCGGTCGTCCTCGGGCAGGCCGTCGAGGGTGGTGACCGCACGGCCGTCCACCCGGCGGGCCGGGGTCACGCAGGCCACCCGCGGGGCGCCGTCCACCCACACGGTGCAGCAGCCGCACTGGCCCTGGGGGCTGCAGCCGTCCTTGAGGGTGCGCAGACCGAGTCGTTCGCGCAGCACCTCGAGAAGGGTCGCGCCGTCGTCGGGTACCTCGACGTCGGCGCCGTCGACGCGGAGGCGGATCAGGGCTTCAGCGACTCAGCTGAAGGAGGAGCCACAGCCGCAGGTGCGGGTGGCGTTGGGGTTCGTCACGTGGAAACCGGCGTCGTTCAGACCGTCGCTGTAGTCCAGGGTCGAGCCCTTGAGCAGGTCGGCGCTCGTCTGGTCCACCACGACCTTGACCGTGCCGAACTCCCGCACCACGTCGTCCTCGGCCACGTCGGCGTCGAAGAACATCTCGTAGCTGAAGCCCGAGCACCCGCCCGGACGGACGGCCACCCGCAGAGCCAGGTCGGGGGTGTCCTCCTCCGCCAGCAGGTCGGCGACCTTGGCGGCAGCGGCATCGGTGAGGTTCACGGGATTGGGCTTCTTCCCGATGGAGACGGTCTGCATGGTCGAGCTCATGGCTGCTCCTCGTGGTCACGGGACGGCATCGCCGCCCTGTCGAGATCGTGGTGCCTGGCCCCTCGGCACCGCTGCCCGGGGTCGACACCCCAAGCGTACCCGGCACGGGCCCGACACGGTGCACCGGGTGGGTGGGGCGGACACCTCCCCCCACTACAATTGCTCTCGTGAGCTGGTCCGACACACCCGGCACCACCGGGGGCGCCCCGTCCGAAGACGCCGTGCGCGCCGCCCTGGCCGACGTAGTGGACCCGGAACTGGGCGCCGACATCGTCGACCTGGGCATGGTGACCTCGATCCGGATCGACGGCGGCCACGTCGAGGTCGGGGTGGCCCTCACCATCGCCGGGTGCCCGCTGCGGGCCCAGATCCAGCGCGACGTCGACACCCACGTGGGCGCGCTCCCCGGCGTCGAGCGGGTGACCGTGACGACAGGGGTCATGGACCCCGACCAGAAGGCGGCCGTCATGGCCCGGGCACGACTGCGGGCCAGCGAGGGCGCCCCGGTGACCGCCGTGCCCGACGCGACCCGGGTCATCGCCGTGGCGTCGGGCAAGGGCGGCGTCGGCAAGAGCTCGGTCACCGTGAACCTGGCGGTGGCCCTGGCCCGCCGCGGCCTGACCGTGGGCGTGCTCGACGCCGACATCTGGGGCTTCTCGGTTCCCCGCCTGCTCGGCATGCAGGGGGACGTGGAAGCGCGGGACAAGAAGATGGTCCCCCTCGAGCGCACCGTCGGCGACGGTGTCCTGCGGGTGCTCTCCATGGGGTTCCTGGCCGACGAGGACCAGGCCATCATGTGGCGGGGGCTGATCCTGAACCGGGCCGTGCAGCAGTTCCTGGAGGACGTGCACTGGGGGGACCTCGACTTCCTCCTCGTGGACATGCCGCCCGGGACCGGGGACATCCAGATGGGGCTGGCCCGGATGATGCCCCGCACCGAGGTCGTGGTGGTCACCACGCCGCCGCTGGCGGCCCAGAAGGTGGCGGCCCGCACCGCCGACATGGCCCGCAAGGGCTACCTGCGGGTGACCGGGGTGATCGAGAACATGAGCGACTTCACCTGCGACCACGGCGAGTCGTACGCGCTCTTCGGCTCGGGCGGCGGCGCCCGGCTGGCCGCCGAGGTCGGGGTGCCGCTGCTCGGTCAGGTGCCGCTGCACCCGTCGGTGGCGGCCGGAGGTGACGCCGGCACGCCGGTCGCCCTCGACGACGCCCAGCCGCTGGCCGCCGAATTCGCCCGGATCGCGGCCGCCCTGGTCGACCACCCGCCCGAGGTGGTGGCCATGGACGGGTGCAGCGCCCGGATGCTCGAGCGGGTGGAGGCGGCCGTGGCCGCCGGCGACGCCGTCTGACCCGGGTCGGGACCCGGCAACCGGCTCAGGCCTGGCCGGCCTTCGGTCCCCAGGCGCTGCGTGCGGCTGCGGCCAGTTCGGGGGAGACCGGGTCCGACGACGCCATGCGGTCCTCGAGGGCCTGCTCGTACCCGTCGTCCCCGGGCCGAAGCACCAGGAGACGCCCGTCCTCGATGAGCACGATGGGCAGGATGGTCGGTACGTCGGTCACCTCGCGTGCCCACGCCATGACCTCCTCGGTCGAGGTGTGGACCCCGAGCTTCTCCAGGTTGTCGATGGTGGGGGGCAGCAGCTCGATCTCCCCTGCCTCGAACCGGGCCAGCGCGTCGTTGGGCCGGACCCAGATGGTGGCGATCGTCTCACCCTCGTCGTGGTGGGCGACCTGGCCCGGGGGGGCCGCCGTGACGAAGAACCGGGTGTCGAAGCGCTTGGGGGCGAGTTCGGGCGTGATCCAGTGGCTGACGTAGTGGACGGTGTCCGCCGCCAGCACGAGGGCCTCCTCGCGGCACACGGCCAGGAGGCCCTTGCGGCCCTCGTTGATCTCGAGCCGGTGGGCCTCGAAGCGGGCCCGTACGTCGGGGTCGGAGGTGTCGAGCACGTCGGTGCCGTCGGCGGCGTCCCGCGGCTGGGCGAGCAGCACGCCGGCCTCCTCGAAGCACTCACGCAGCGCCGCCACCCAGAAGGCGAGGCCGCCGGTGTCCACGTCGAGCAGCGCGCTGGCGGTGGCGTCGTCCAACCCCCGGCACAGCTCCTCGGCCGCCTCGCCACCGTCGTCGGGGTCGAGCGACCCGCCCGGGAAGACGTAGGCGCCGGCGACGAACTCACTGGCCAGGTTGCGCTTCAGCATGCACACCTCGACGGCGGGCCGGCCCTCCTCGTCGAGGGCGTCACGGACCAGCATCACCGTGGCGGCGTCACGCAGGGGCACGGTCATGGGTGCAGGCTACCCCGAGCCCGGGCCTGGGCCCGGGTGCCGCGGCGTGGCCACGAGGTGGCCCCGGGGGCCCTACGACAGGGGGATCGGCTCGCCCGACCGGCCCCCCGGACCGGGCCGGGCGTCGACCAGTGCGCTGATGGCCAGCTCGCCGAAGCCCTCGGGCTCGGCGATCAGCCAGGCGTGGGCTCCCTCCACCACCACGCCCTCGACCCCGGCGGCCCGACGCAGGTCGTCGAATGCCGAGCGCGGCACGAGGCCGTCGCGGTCCGACCAGGCCACCGCAACCGGGACCCCCCGGGCCACGATGGTCCGGACCTCGGCCACCAGGTCGGCCCGCCGGATCACCTCGCCGGTGCGGAACATGCCGAGCGGGTTCCGCAGCAGGTTCGGCACGAAGTCCTCGAGCAGGGTGGGGAGCACCCGCAGCGACGCAGGGGACCGGAGCAGGTCGGAGCCGAAGTGGCGACCCCAGTCCCACAGCGGCCGCTGCACCATGGTCCGCACCTCGTTGGGCAGCAGCGCCCACGTCGGGCTGCCGATGGCGTTGGCGAGCAGGAGCGAGCCGACCCGTTCGCTCTGGTGGTGCACGAACGCGGTCGACACCCCGCCGCCGAAGGAGTGGCCGGCCACCAGGGCGACGTCGCCCACACCGGCGGCGTCGAGGAACCGACCCACCCAGGCGCCGTAGCCGGCGAACGTCCGCACCTCCACGGGGAGCTCGGGCGTGCCGCCGAACCCCGGCAGCGCCGGGGCGACGACCCGGCAGCCCGCCGCCGCCATGGCCTCGATGGCCCGTCCGTAGGCGTGGGGACCGAGGCCCCACCCGTGGAGGAACAGGGCCGGGGGACCCGATCCCACGATGCCGTAGCGCACCCGGTGCCCGTCCACCGCCGCCGTGGTCCAGGTGATCCGCCTGGGTGGGTGGGTGGTCCCCGGGGGGGCCGCGTGGACGGGCACGGTGACTCCGGGGGGGCTGCCGTCCGGCCCTCGATCGAGCGGGTCGACGCGGATCGACGGATCTGCCGACATCCGCACACTCTAGGCAGCCCGGCGCGCCGGGCCGGTCGGGCTCCTGATCCCCTGGGTGCCGACGGACCAGTTACGCTCCATGCGACGTTCGCTACCAGCGAGTCGACGTTCCCACGAAGCAAGGACCGCGGAACCATGGCCGACAACGTGAAGAACCCGGGAACCGGCGGGAACACACCCAAGCCCACCGGGTCCGCCGGCACCCCGAGTGCCAAGGACAAGAGCCGGTCGGCCAGCCGACCGGTGGCGGCCAAGGGCGGGGGCGGCAACAAGCCCCGGCCGGGGAGCAGGCCCGGGAACGCCGCCGGCCCGGGTCCGTCCTCCCAGGGCAAGTGGATCGCCTGGGGCGCCATCGGACTGGTCGTGGTGATCGTCGCCGTCCTGGTGATCGTGTTCGCCACCCGGAGCACCTCCTCCAGTACGGCGTACATCGCCACCGCCCCGGCCCCGGCCCAGGTCGTCAAGGACGTCACGACGGTCCCGGCGTCGACGTGGGACAAGGTCGGCGTCACATCCACGGTTCCGGTGGCCAAGCCCACCGTCTCCACCGGAAACCCGCCGATGACCATCAACGGCAAGACGCCGGCGATGCTCTACTACGGCGCCGAGTACTGCCCTTACTGCGCCGCCGAGCGCTGGGCCATGACCGCCGCCCTCGCCCGGTTCGGCACCTGGAGCAACCTGCAGACGACGGCCTCGTCGCTCATCGACGTCGACGCCGGGACGCGGACCCTCAGCTACCACGGCGCCACCCTGGACAGCCCGTACATCACCTTCAAGGGGATCGAGCAGTACACCAACATCCCGGTGGCGGGCGGCAACGGCCAGTACACCAACCTCGAGAACCCCACCGCTGAGGAGCAGAAGATCCTGGCCCAGTACAGCTCGTCCAAGTACCTCCCGAACGGGAGCAGCACCGGGTCGATCTCCTTCCCGTTCGCGGACATCAACAACGCCGTCCTGTTCTCGGGGGCGAGCTACGACCCGCAGATCCTGGCCGGACTGTCCTGGTCGGACATCGCCTCCGGCCTGTCCGACCCCACCAACCAGGTCACCCAGGCCATCCTGACCACGGGCAACTACATGAGCGCGGGGATCTGCAAGGCGACGAAGGGCCAGCCCGGCAGCGTGTGCCAGAGCTCGGGCGTGCAGGCCGCGGCCAAGGCCCTCGGCATCACCTTCGGCTGAGTCGGAGGCCAGCGCACCCGTGCCCACCCTCCGGTGGCAGCCGATCGTCACGCTCCTCCTCAGCATCTACGGCCTCGGCGCGTCGATCTACCTGACGTACACCCACTTCCAGCCCAAGGCGCTGCTGTGCGCGTCGAACGGCACCATCAACTGCGAGAAGGTCACCACCAGCCCCCAGTCCGAGATCTTCGGGATCCCGGTCGCCATGCTCGGCCTCCTCTTCTTCGTGCCGATGCTGCTGCTGTGCGTGCCGGCTGCGTGGCGCTCGGCCGACCGGCGCGTCCACCTCGCCCGCCTGGCCCTGGCGGTCGTCGGCGTCTGCATGATCCTCTACCTGATCGTGGCCGAGCTCTTCATCATCAAAGCCATCTGCCTGTGGTGCACCAGCGTCCACGTGTCGACCTTCCTCCTCTTCGTCGTCATCGCCACGTCGGCCCCGGTGGTGCTCACCCCGGGCTACGGCAGCGGCGGACAGGACGACACCGACGCCGTGGACGCCCCCGCGGACGGCACCGCGGTCTGAGCCCGGTCCGGACCCGAGCGCGCATGGGCGACAGCGGGCGGAGCCGATCGGCCGTGCTGGCCTGGACCGCGGTGGCCGTCATCCTCGTCGGGGTCGTCGGACTCGTCACCTACGCCCTCACCCACGTGTCCACCCCGGCCACCGTCACTCAGACGGCCCGCACCTCGCCCGACGTCCTCGCCACGCTGTCGACGGTGCCGACCACGACCTTCGACCAGGTGGGGGTCACGGTCCCCGGGGTCGAGCTCACCCCGCCCCAGGTCGAGTCCGGACCGCCCCTGGCCTCTGGCGCCAAGCCCGAGGTCCTCGTCATCGGAGCCGAGTACTGTCCGTTCTGCGCGGCCGAGCGCTGGCCGCTGGTCGTCGCCCTCGCCCGGTTCGGCCGCTTCACCGTCCTGCACGACGCCACGTCGGCAACCCAGTCGGTGTTCCCCGACACGGCCACGTTCAGCTTCGCCGGGGTCCGGTTCTCGAGCCGCTACGTGACGCTCACCGGTGTGGAGCTCTACTCCGACCAGGTCGGGGCGGACGGGACGTTCATCCGGATCGCCACCCTCGACCCGGCGCAGGCGGCGCTGGTGGCCCGGTACGCCGGCAGCACCACCGGCACGGCACCCTTCGTCGACGTGGCCGGACGCCTGGTGGCGACGACCGCCGCGTTCAGCCCGGCGCTACTTGCCGGTCAGTCCCAGTCCCAGATCGCCGGGTCGGTCGCGGCACCGCCGGCGGAATCGCAATCACCGGGCACCTCCGCGGCTCCGCCAGCCGGCCAGGCCATCGTGGCCGCCGCCAACCAGCTGTCCGCGGGCATCTGTGCGTCCACCGGGCAACTTCCGGCCGCGGTCTGCCGCTCGAAGGGCGTGCGCGTCGCCGACCAGTCTCTCGGACTACCGGTACCCCCGCCTGCAGGCTGATCCCCGGGTCGGGGCCCGCCGCCGGATCAGCCGACCCGGCGCTCGGCGTGCTGGCGGCGCTCCATCTCGTTCAGACCGCCCCAGATGCCGTGCGGCTCGCGGATGCGCACCGCGTACTCCAGGCACTCCACCCGCACCGCGCAGGTGCTGCAGATCGCCTTGGCCCGCTCCTCGCGCTGCAGCTTCTCCTCCTTGCGCTCGGCGTGGGCCGGTGGGAAGAAGATCTCCGCCTGTGGCCCACGGCACGCCGCCTTCAGCTGCCATGAATCCGTCAACTGCTCCACTCCCCGACTCCCCCTTCGGTGTGAACTGCTGCTTCGGAACGTACTCGCGGCCCCCTGGCGAAACAAGGGGTCCTACCGGGTTTCAGAACGAAATCGGCCGCAATCGCGCCGAGCGTGGCAATCCGGGGCCCCCAAACCCGCCACTTCCCGCCGGGTCCCCGCCCCAGGACCGTGGCGTCGGCAAGGGCGGAGCGGTCGGACCGGGGCCGGACACTACGCTCGGGACGTCATGGACGTCCGCGCCTTCTGCAGCCAGAGCCGGGTCATGATCGTGGCCGGCAAGGGTGGCGTCGGCAAGACCACCGTGGTCGCCGCGCTGGCCCGTCTGGCCGCCGGAGCCGGCCTGTCGGTCCTGGTGATCGAGCTGGAAGGACGCACCGGTGTGTCGGCCGCCTTCGGGGGAAGCGGCGGGCTCGGCTACACCGGCGAGGTCCTGCATGCCGCCGGGGCCACCGACCTGGGCGGGGGGACGGTCGACGAGTCAGCGGTGATCCCGCCCGGCACGGTGCACGCCCGCACGATCACCCCCGACGACGCCCTGCTCGAGTACCTCGACGACCACGGGATGCGGCGCTTCTCCAAGCGACTCCTCTCGTCCGGCATCATCGACATCGTGGCCGGGGCCATCCCGGGGATCCGGGACATCCTGGTGCTCGGCAAGATCAAGCAGATCGAGCAGCAGGGGATCGCCGACCTCGTGCTGGTCGACGCGCCGGCCACCGGGCACACCATGACCTTCCTCACGTCGGCCGGTGGTCTCCTCGACGCCGCCCGCGGCGGTCCGATCCGGGCGCAGGCGGCCGACGTGGTCGCCCTGTTGTCGGACCCACGGCGCTGCCAGGTCGCCCTGGTCACGCTGCCCGAGGAGATGCCGGTCAACGAGGTGGTCGAGGCGGCCTACCAGCTCGAGGACCGGGTGGGCATCGCACTGGGCCCGGTCATCGTCAACGCCGCCTACCCGCCGACCCCGGGCCTGGAGACGCCCGCGGAGACCACCCTGGCCGCCGCCGGTGTGACCCTCGACCCGGCCACGGCCGACGCGCTCGAGGAGGCGCGCCGGTTCCGCCAGCGGCGCCACGAGCTGCAGGAGGAGCAGGTCCACCGCCTGGCCGACGAGCTCCCGCTCCCCCAGCTTCGGGTGCCGTACCTGTTCACCGACGCCATCGGCCCCCGTGAGCTCGACACGCTCAGCGCGGCGCTCGGGGCCGGCATCGAGGCACTGCACGACCCCGCCGAGGTGGCGGGGTGACGGCCCCGGGCGACGGCGGCACGGCGGCCCCGGGGCCTGCGACCATCACCGAGGTCGCCCGCGACCGGTCGATCGTCATCTGCTGCGGGTCCGGTGGCGTGGGCAAGACCACGACATCGGCGGCCATCGCCCTCCAGGCGGCCCGACTCGGGCGGACTGCCTGTGTGGTCACCATCGACCCGGCCCGCAGGCTGGCCAACTCCCTCGGGGTCGACGAGCTGTCCAACACCCCCAGCCGGATCGATGGCGACTGGCCGGGGGAGCTCCACGCGCTCATGCTCGACCCGAAGGGCACCTTCGACGACCTCATCACCCGCTACGCCGATTCCGAGTCCCAGGCGGACGACATCCGGGTCAACCGGATCTACCGGAACCTCACCGGCACGCTGTCCGGGACCCAGGAGTACATGGCGATGGAGAAGCTGCACGAGCTGGTGGAGGAGGGGGGGTTCGACGTCGTCGTCGTCGACACCCCGCCGTCGCGCAACGCCCTGGACTTCCTCGACGCCCCCCGCCGGTTGACCCACTTCCTGGAGAACCGGGTCTTCCAGGCGCTGATGGCCCCGACCCGGGTGGGTCTCCGGTTCATGGGTGTGGCGGCGAACGCCCTGCTCCGGACCATCTCCAAGGTGGCCGGAGCCGACATCGTGCACGACGCCGTGGCCTTCTTCCAGGCCTTCGAGGGTATGGAGGAGGGCTTCCGGCTGCGGGCCGCACGGGTGCACGAGCTCCTGACCCAACCCGGCACCGCCTTCGTCCTCGTCGCCTCGCCCCGGCCCGATTCGGTGGACGAGGCCGTCCACTTCGCCGGCAAGCTGACCGAGTCCGGGATGTCCGCCACCGCCCTGATCGTCAACCGGGTGCAGCCGAGGTTCGCCACCGACGAGCAGCTGGCCGCACTCGCCGGCGACACCGCCACGGCCGGCCACGGCCGGGGCGGGCCGGCCGCCACCCTGGCCGTGCTGGTGGACAACCTGGCCGGGTACACACTGGCCTCGGACCGTGAGGAGGCCGTGTACGCCGGACTGGTGGCCGAGGTCGCTCCAGCCCCGGTGTACCGGGTGCCCCTGCTCAACTCCGACGTCCACGACCTGGACGGTCTCACCACCGTGGCCGACATGCTGTTCGGCCAGGACGGTGCCTGAGGTCCCCCGGGCCCGGCCCTCGTTGGACCCCGCCACAGGGCGCTAACCTCTGGGGCGTGCCGACCATCCTCGTGGCCAGTGACGCGCCGACCGTGCGGGCCGAGATCGCCGCGACGGCCGGCAACCCCGACACCACCGTCGTGGAGGCCCGCTCCGGTCCCGAGGTGATGGCCCTGGTGGCCGAGTCGATGCCCGACCTGGTCGTCGTCGACATGCAGATGGGCAACATGGGCGGCATGGCCACGACGCTCGAACTGCACCTCGAGGCCTCCTACGACAAGCTCGCCCACGTGCCGGTCCTGATGCTGCTCGACCGCCGACCCGACGTCTTCCTCGCCCGCCGATCAGGAGCCGAGGGCTGGCTGGTGAAGCCGCTCGACCCGATCCGGGTCCGACGGGCGGTCAGTGCGCTCCTGGCCGGCAGCACCTACTACGACGAGTCCTACGCCCCGCTGTCAGTCGTCACCGCTCCCGCCGCCGGCGCCTGACGGCTCCACCCCCTACAGACCGGGTCACCGCGTTGTCCGTGTTCCGTCGCCACGAAGACCAGACCGAGGGGAGCCCGGGACGCCGGTCCCGTCGACGCGATCCTGCCCAGGTCCCGTCGGGCGGCGAGTCCGCGGGCCTGCCCGTCGACGGCGGGGCCGACGCACAGGAGCAGTTCATCATCGAGGCCCTCGGCGACCTGCGCGGAACGGTCGTCCGCGAGGTGATGACCCCGCGGGTCGACGTGGTCGCGCTCAGCATCCCGCTCACCGTCGAGGCGGTGTCGCAGGCGGTGCGGTCCTCGGGCCACAGCTGCTTTCCGGTGTGCGGCGAGGACCTCGACGACCTGATCGGCGTGCTGTTCGTGAACGACCTGTTCCGGGCCGGGTGGACGGTGGCCGGGACCGACGAGGGCGGCAGCTCCCCCGACCCGATCGACATCTCGCGCCGGCTGCGCCAGCCCTTCCTCGTGCCCGAGTCGCGCCTGGTGCTGGACGTCCTGTCCGAGATGCGCCGCCAGCGGCGGGCGTTCGCCGTCGTCGTCGATGAGCACGGGGGCGTCGAGGGGGTGCTCACGGTCAAGGACCTGCTGGGTGCCCTCGTCGGGGACCTGCCCGACGAGTTCGACCCCGACGAGGAGCCCGAGGTGGTGCGGGTCGACGGCCGGCGTTGGCTGGTCGACGGGCGCACCAGCATCGACGACCTCGCCGACCAGCTCGGCCTCGAACTGCCCGACGGCGGATACGTGACGCTGGGCGGCTACCTGTTCGACGCCTTCGGCCACATTCCGGTCGAGGGTGAGACCCTCGACCTCGGCGACTGGCAGCTGCGGGTGTCGGAGATGGACAAACGGCGGATCGCCAAGGTGGTCGTCAAGCGGACCGGCGACGTCACCGCCGACCCCGACGGGGACGACCCGGAGCCCCGGGGGACCGACCACACCGCCGTCGGGTAGGGTTTCCAGGTTCACCGGGAGCGGTCACGACCGATTCCGCTGTACGGGCTGTGGCGCAGTTTGGTAGCGCGCTGCGTTCGGGACGCAGAGGTCCTCGGTTCAAATCCGGGCAGCCCGACCACTGAAGGTGCAGGTCAGCCGGGGCTCAGGCCCCGGCTGTTCCGCGTTCCGGGGCTCTCGACGGCGGAAGCGGACTCTCTTGGCGCGATCTTGGCGCGAGTGGATTCGGTTTCTCCTCCGTCGAAGAACCGGCTCTCCAGTCGTTCGGCCGCCGACCTGTCCGCCCCCACCGGCACCGAGGCGTAGACCGCCAGGGTCATCCGCTGGTCGCTGTGTCACTTGTGGGTCTGCCCGTGCTGCCACTCTTTCCGCCAGGTTCCGCTCCTGTCGGCCAATTCGGAATACTTACCGCACGAACGCGTCGCGGGCCTCTCCACATTCGGGTGAGCTTAGGTGTACAACTTGCAAGCACACGGTGACCGGGCGTCAGGCGGCGAATCCAAATTGGATCTGCTGGGCGAGAGTCCAGAAGACAACCGGTTCGTGCCCGTCATCCCCTGGGTCCGGACGCTGGGAGAGTGTCACCTTCCGGCGCGAGTGGGGAACCTCGGAGTAGTTCCACCACTTCAGATGGCATGGATGATCAGGGATACCAGTCGCAACCAGGGGCCAGAGCTGCCCATGAGTATGCTCGTTCCAAGGGCAGGTGTGCAGGTTGGGGGTATTCCGATGAAGAGCCGGCAGGTCAGCTTCCACCTGGAGACCGATGACCTCCCACTGTTGATGCAGGCGGTGAGGGACCGGGTGATCCCTCGCTACGAAGGGATCCCTCAGTTCCTCGGGATGACGGTGCTCAAGGCAGAGGCGGGTTCCCGGTTGGAAATCGTTGTGACGTCATTCTGGGACAACAATCTCGAAGGCTCCGAACTGGAGGCAGCACGATTCATCGAGGAGATCGTTGACGCGACAGGAGGGAATCCCACCCAACGAGGATTCGACACCCTGTACGCCCAGATACGGAACTCAGATGGGGCATTCGATCCCGGATCCGAATCGCTTTCCCCCTAGGTCCGGCTGACGTCCATAAGTACCCGGCCCGGAGCGATGGTTGGCGGGACTCCCGTTCGACGGGCCCGGCCTTCGGAGTCAATCGGCACCTTCGGGGCGGGCGGGGAGTTGACCAGGCACTGAGCGTCGCATGAGTTGTTCGCGGCGGACGGTTCCGTACTCAGTTGGCACAAGGGCCCCGAGCCGGCGACGTGGGGCAGCCCATCCTGACCGCGGTGGCTGGAATGGACAGGCCGCGGAGGATCCTTACCGGCTGACCTATAGCATCTAGGTATGTCCAACGCACCTTACATCGGTTCTCGTGATGGGCTTCGGTCTCCCATAACCGGCCGGCACGCCCTCCTCTGCCTTGACGATGTCGTCGGCTGGGCCGTCTCCGTGGAGGGCACGGTAGCCACCGCCGATGAGGCGGTCACCAGCCCACGTCGTCGGATTCGGCGGTTGGGGACTCAGGCGGCCCGACGCAACGCCCGTTTCGGGGACCTCGCCGCCCGATGGCCGTCCGTCGGCCCGTCGGCCGACCCGGCCTTGGGGCCGACCCGGCCGGCGACCAAGGTGGCCTGACTTCTCGCGTCTTCGGAGTCGACCTCCCCGACAGAAGGGGCCAGGTGTCGTCGCTGGACGGGCCTAGTGGATTGCGGTCGGTTGCGCCGTAGCAGCGGCGGAGCCGCATCCGGATGCGACCGTCCTGGCCATGGGGATCAGGGCAAGCCGCGTCATGAACCTCATGAAACCCACCAGTCGCTCGGGGCGCTGTGCCGCCAAGCCTCAGATGATCGTGTCATCCGCATGCATCGAAGTGCCGTAGGGTCACGCACTCCCGGCGATCTGGGGCACCCTGGCTGACGTCGCAACTCAGTGCGAACGACCTACCAGTAGTGCGAACCCTCGCCACCGCCACATGCAGTCAACTTGCGACAGTCCTGCCTCTCGCATCCAGAGGAGCTGGGATTCGACAGGAGCAAGTCGATCCTCAGGGTCATCATCAGGACGGCCTATGAGGGCCAAGAACTGGCGATGGAGTTCGGGCGTGGCTGAGGCGACGACTTCCAGATTGGCAAACACACCGTCGTGAGTGAGTTGCCCAGCAACTTCGCTGAAGAGCTCCCGCTTTCGCTGGTCCTCAACGTGGTGGATGGAGAATCCGGCGACAACAACATCGAACGATCCGAGCGGCGTCAGCGGATCTTCCAGGCTCCACTCTCGGAGCTGCACTCGATGGTCGCCGTCGAATCGATCTCGAGCATGGCTGAGCATGGCAGGCGAGGCGTCCACGGCCAGGACGCTCTCGACGCTCCTTCGGTGTTCGAGCACCAGAGCAGCCAACCTGCCGTCACCACAACCCAGGTCGAGAACGGTGCGCGGTGAGTCGGGCAGCACCGAAACAAGGACTTCTTCGCCCGCAACCCGTGGGGCCAACCCACCAATCCGGGTCAGGTAGCGATCGACCCGATCAGGATCACTCCACGTTGCCGCCTGAGGAATCTCGGGACCTGGTCGGATGGTCACCCCCAGATCCTTACCGAAGGACCGCCTCGCCGCCTGCCCGCAACTGCCTCTCTCCGAACTATGACGCACTCCCGACGATCGGTGACAGTCGCCGCAGGACATCGGCGGCCCGTGACGTAGCCGACATTGCCTGACCCCGTCAACCAGTGTCCGGAGGCCGACGGGCCCAACGAGTTCTCATCGGCCCGAGCCGCGGATTCCCTGTTGAGACCTTGGGGCGATTTGGACCTGGTCCGACGCGCTCGACACCCATGAGAAGATCGACCGGGCGCATCAGCCGAGGGGGCAGTGCACCGCTCCTCCCGCTTCAGCTCCCGATTCGACCCATTCCGCCGATCGAATAGGCGCTCTCTGCGTGCTGGGACAGGTCGAGGCCCCTGGATTCGTCCTCGGGGCTGACCCGAAGGCCCATGGTGCGGTCGATCGCCTTGGCGATCAGCCAGGTCACGGTGAACGAGAAGACCACGGTGACCCCGGCAGCCAGGACCTCCACGGCCAGCAGATGGAGTCCTCCTCCGGTGAGGAGCCCGTTGGCGCCGGCCCGGTTGACCGAACGGGTGGCGAACAGGCCCAGGAGGATCATTCCGATCAGTCCACCGACCCCGTGGACTCCTAGGACGTCCAGCGAGTCGTCGTAGCGGAGACGGAACTTCAACCGCACGGCCATGGCGCAGATCACGCCGGCGAGAACGCCGATGACGAGGGAGGCCATTGGGGTCACGAAACCTGCGCACGGGGTGATCGCCACCATCCCGGCGACGGCACCGGAGGCGGCACCCAGCGACGTCGGATAGTCCTCACGGATCCGCTCGAAGAACAACCAGCCGAGCAGGCCGGCGGCAGCGGCCAGGGCGGTGTTGATGAATGCATACACGGCCACACTGTTCATTCCCAGCGCCGAACCTGCGTTGAAGCCGAACCAACCGAACCAGAGGATGCCGACACCGAGCAGGCTCAGGGGCACAGAGTGCGGTGCCATCCCCTCACTCGGCCATCCACGCCGTCGACCCAGCACCAGGACGATCGCAAGTGTGGAGAACCCGGAATTGATCTCCACCACCGTCCCACCGGCAAAGTCGAGAACACCCCGATGAGCGAGCCAACCGTCCGGGCTGAAGACCCAATGTGCGAGCGGAACGTAGACGAGGAACAGCCAGAGGGCGATGAACAGGACGAACGCCGGGAACTTGATCCGATCGGTGGTCCCGCCGCTGATGAGCGCCGCGGTGATCACGGCGAACATCATCTGGAAGGTCACTACCGCCAGAGGCGACGCCCCGGAGTGGCTGAACCCGGCCAGACCGTGGGTCATGCCCCCCAGCCCAGCCAGCGAGAAGTTGCCGATCAGCCCGTGGCCGACGTCATGGCCGAAGACGAGGCTACAGGCGACGAGCGCCCACAGGACGCTGACGACGCCCATGGCGATGAAGTTGTTCATCATGACGGCCAGCACATTCTTCGAGCGGACCATGCCTCCGTAGAACAGCGCGAGGCCCGGGGTCATGAAGAGCACCAGGGCGGCGGACACGAGGACCCACGTGGTGTTGATCGCTTGCATGTTGATTCCTTGCTGTAGAGATGCTTCGGGATTGCCCCGGGCGACCGTTCGCGTCGGGTTCAGAGAGCGTCAGGCCCGCGCTCTCCTGTCCGGATCCGAATGAGCGAGTCCAGCGGCTGGACCCAGATCTTGCCGTCGCCGATCGATCCGGTCCGTGCTATCTGGACGACCGCGTCGACGACCTCCTCGACGCGGTCGTCGTCAACGGCAAGCTCGATGCGGATCTTCGGAACGAAGTCCACCTGGTACTCAGCCCCCCGGTAGACCTCGGCATGACCATGCTGTCGTCCGAAGCCGTGTGCTTCGGAGACCGTCATGCCGTGGACGCCGAGCTCCTTCAGGCGTGTCTTGACGTCGTCGAGCTTGAACGGCTTGACGATTGCAACAATCAGCTTCATCGGTCCGATTCCCCCCGGTCGGTTCGGCGATGCGAACAGTAGCGGCCCGCGGGAACCCAGGGCATGGACTCCCACGGTGCCCACGCCCTGACCGCCTCGATCAGGACGGCGGGGTCGTGATCGCCAAGCGGTCGTCGACATCACGGCCAGGTAGGGCACCTGGCTGCTGAGGGAAGGAGGCCTTCCCGGCGGACTGCCGGGTGCCCCATTCGTCCCGGATTGCGACAGATCGCGGCCAGCAGGCACCCTCCGCCCGTGACGCGCCCCGAGCCGGCGTTCGGGGCAGGCGTACGACCCAGCCTTGACCATGTTCGGACGAGGGCCAACAATCGTGTGCATGTCCAGCGCCGAAATTGACAAATATCTGGATGAGGTCGAGGAGCCGAAGCGGTCCACCCTCCAGCGGCTGCGCCAGATGATCCTCGATGTGGTTCCCGAGGCCGAAGAAGGGATCTCTTACGGACTCCCGGCCTTCAGGCTGCAAGGAAAGGTCATCGCCGGCTTCGCGGCGTTCAAGAATCACCTCAGCTATCTGCCACACAGCGGATCAGTGGTTCCCGTCCTAGCGGGCCAGCTCGATCGCTACAAGTTCTCGTCCGGTGCGCTTCAGTTTCCGATCGACGCGCCGCTGCCCAAGGCGCTCGTCGAGAGACTGGTGCAGGTGCGAATCGCGCAAGAATTCCCCGACGAGTAGAAACTGCCCCCCGACCCGGCGATAGGTGACACGCCAGCAGACCAGATTACGATCGGCTCGTGCGGGTAGCGGGATCGGAATCATGGCGGGTAGCCATCGGAGGTGGACAGGCGGAGCATGCACTCCTCTACGTACGAGATGCCTGCCAGCTGGCTCCATCAGGTCCTGAGGATCCTCCCGAGCTCAAGGGTGGCGTCGAACTCATCGATCTTGGATTCAGTTCAGATGAACTGGCGGAGGCATCGCACGGATGGTTGGAATGGTGGCGCCAGTACGTTCAGTTTGAGGGGCTGAATCAGCGGGGCGATCGTGGCGTGGCGACGAGTGCGGAGTCCCGTGCAGAGTGCTGGAGGGGCCGTCGGGAGCAGTTGGCACAGGTATTCAACCCCCGTGACTTCGACCATCTTGCCAGCTGCCCTCCCCTGCAGGAAGCGGCCCGACGGTCCTGTGCTCAGGCTCTTGCGTGGTGGCGGGACAACAGGCAGGACGGCAAGGAAGCGCTCAAGCTGCCTTCTAGCCCTGAGGCACTCGATTCGTGGATCCACGGAGTTGGCAGGCCGGGAGCCACGACCGGAATAGTTCAGGAGCCTTCAGGTTGGCAATCAGCGAAGGACGCTGCTGAAGCCGTTATGGATGACTACAAGGTGCGGGCAGAGCGGGTGCGTGCTGCCGTGATCGTGTTGGCCGTCGAGGGCATCTGGTCGAACATTCCGCAACCGGGCGTGCTGCTGTGTTCTGAAGCGGCGTTCGCCGATGGCCCGCCCTATGCGACCGAACTTCGGCGGGCGTTTGAGTCGGGTTTGTTCGGAGCGGCGTAGTCCCTGAGTTGCCGAGAGCCTGCTCCAGTCGTGCCGGTTGGGGGCAGTTGGCGATGAGCAAGCAACGAGGCCGGGATACCGCCTCGCACCCGGCGTTCGGAGGCACTCGTCAGGCAGGCATCCAGCAGTACATGACCGTGCGGCCACACGCGAGATCGCAGCGGATCCCGATCTGGCCGCCGCCGGCGGGGTCTCCCGCCGCCCTCCCCGATTGGTACCGTGGCCCGATGTCCATCGGAGCCAGCGGCGTCGAGGAGTTGGCGTGGGTCGGCCGTGCACTCGGTGGACGCGTTCTCGGCGCCGAGCGTCAGAGCGACCGACCTCATGGTGGGCGGCCGGCATGGTTCGTCGACGTCGAGCGTGACGACGGTCCGCTGCGCGTCTACGCCCGACTCCAGCGACCGGAATTGCGGGACGGTGGGGCCGCCCTGGAGCGTGAGGGCGCCGTGCTCGACGCGCTCGCCGCGGGCGGGATCCTTGTACCCCGGGTGCTCGGCCTGCACTCGGACCCTCCCGGTCTGCTCCTCGAATGTCTGTCCGGGACCGGCGACTACGCCGAACTCGACGAGGACGCCCGCTGGAACGTCGACCGCAGATTCCTCGAGGAGCTGGTGAAGCTCCACACCATCGACACGGCGCCATTCCGGGCCGTGGGGCTCGTCGAACCCCGGGACGCTCCGGCATTCCTGCTCGACGACCTCGATCGGTGGGAGACCGTGTACCGGGCCATGACGACCCGGTCGGACCCGCTCATCGAATTCCTCTGCCGCTGGCTCCGGCGACACGTGCCACCGGCGCCGGTTCGGGCCTCCGTCCTCCAGGGGGACACCGGCCCGGGCCAGTTCATGTTCGACGGATCCACCCTGACGGGCATCGTCGACTGGGAATTCGCCCAACTCGGCGACCCGCACCTGGACCTGGCCCTCATCCGCGGACGCGACTTCTACAATCCCGGTGCCGACCTCCGCCGGTGGTTCCAGACCTACCAGGAACTGTCGGGCACGGCGATCGACTGGGACGCACTCGCCGTCTACTCGGTGAAGGCGTTGGCGCTCACCCCGATGTCCCTGGCCGGCCTGTGCCAGTCAATGCCCTGGACGACCGACTACGCCGAGTGGTGGACAATGAACGCCACCTATTCGCGGG
>Ga0209012_1000168_pt1 | contig 106911 bp, 89 predicted proteins | sample RS3BMetagenome_FD_184735 | JGI IMG/M metagenome (GOLD analysis project Ga0209012, IMG submission 184735) | Ferric oxide microbial mat and aquatic microbial communities from Rainbow Spring, Yellowstone National Park, USA - RS3B (SPAdes) (version 3) ... | reverse complement strand
GCGCTCCAGACGGGGCTGCGCGTCGCCTGGTACTCGGCGACGACGGCGCCGACGATGGCGTCGCGCAGGTCCTGATCGCGCGTGCGCGCGGCGGTCGACGTCGCGTGGATGAGCGTGGGGAACGCCGCGAGCACCGGGTGGCGCTCGCGGGCGCGCTCGAAGGCGGCGGCGTCGCCGACGAAGTCGCGCGCGAAGTGGATGCGAAGCTCGGGGCACCAGAAGCGGGTCATGGCGGGGTCCTCGCTGGGTCGGGGTGTCGGTGTCGGCGCGGTGGGCCCGCTCACGCGATGCACTCGTTGTCGGTGGCGCAGTCGTCCTTCCAGGGCGGAGGGGACAGCGGCTGCCACGACGAAGGCGCGGGGCGGAGCGCGCGGGCGCGGTGGGCCTCGGCCGCGTGCTGCTGGTCGCAGAACGACAGCGCCATCGAGGCGGCGAGGAACGCGACGGCGAACGACGAGACGAGCGAGACGATGCGGTTCATGCGGTCCATGGGCGTGCTCCTTCGGGCAAGGCTCCGCGTCGCCGTTCCGAGGCGGCGCGGAGGCATGGCGAGTCCGCGGCGCTCCTCGAGAAGGAGCGCGTCGGAACGGCTGCGCGCGCGGCGCGGACATCAGGCCCTCTCGGAGCTCGGCGCCGCGCGCGCGCTGGGCCCTAGAGCAACCGCGGTGCCAAGAATGGGGAGCGCACAAGTGCGCGGAAACCCGTCAGAAGACGCCGACAAAAAGTGTGCGACCCCCTCTGGGGGCTCACTTGTGTGCGGGCACTTGTGTGCGCGGACGAGATTTCAACGGCCTCGCGGCGCCGACGATCGCTCCGCGGCTGTCCTTGGCCCGCACGAGGAGTGCGCGGTCGAAAAGCCGGGCCGGCGCCCCTCGACTTGAGTGGCAGACGTCGGCGGCGCGCCGTGCGCGCCCTGCTATGAGAGGCGCGAATCGGCCAGGGGGCGAGCTTTGGGAAGCTTCGACGTCGGCAGTGTGATCGTCGGCAAGTACGAGGTCACGCGCGTGCTCGGGCAGGGCGGCATGGGCGCGGTCGTCGCCGCGCGCCATCGCGAGCTCGGCAAGCTCGTGGCGCTCAAGTTCCTGCTCCCGTCGCTGCGCGACAACGCCGAGAGCTGCGCGCGGTTTGCCCGGGAGGCCCGCACCGCCATCCGCATCGAGAACCCGCACGTCGCGCACGTCTACGATGTGGGATCGGTCGACGGGACGCCGTTTCTCGTCATGGAGTACCTCACGGGCAGCGATCTCGCGCGAGTCATCCGCGCGCGAGGCCGGCTCCCGGTCACGGAGGCCGTGGACCTGCTGCTTCAGGCCTGCGAGGCCGTCGCCGACGCCCACAACCTCGGCATCGTCCACCGCGACCTCAAGCCCGCGAACCTGTTTCTCACCGCCGGCCCGGACGGGATGCCGTTCGTCAAGGTGCTCGACTTCGGGATCTCGAAGTCGACCTCCGCGAGCGATGTGTCGGTCACCGCGAGCTCCGCGGTCACCGGATCGCCGCTCTACATGTCCCCGGAGCAGCTTGCGTCGAGCAGGAGCGTGGACGCGCGGTCGGACGTCTGGGCCCTGGGCGTCGTCCTGTACGAGATGCTGACCGGCACGACGCCGTTCGCCGGCAGTTCATTCGGGGAGGTGGCGGCCGCGATTTATCGAGGCACTTACGCAAGCATCGCGGAACACGGTTCCGATGTGCCCCCCGGCCTCGAGCAGGCCGTTTCGGAGGCACTGATGCGTGATCCGGAGGCCCGGCTGCCGAGCGTGGAGGCCTTCGCGGCGCGCATCGCGCCATTCGGATCGGAAGCCGCTGCGGCGTCGGTCGAGCGGATCCGGCGTATCGCGGCACGCGCGCCGGCCCCTTCGCAGGAGGATGCGCAAGCTACCATCGCCGATGCGCCGCCGCCGGCCGTCGTGGAAGCGGCGGCGACGTCCCTGGCGCAGAGCACGCAGCAGGGACTCAGCCAGTCGGTCGCGCCCCCCGGCCGGGGGCCCCGCCCTCGGCGGCGTGCCAAGATTGGCGCCGCGGGCGTCGGCGCCCTGGCGATCGCGCTCCTGGGCATCGCCGTCGCCTGGCCGCGATCGAAGCCGACCACCTCTTCGGCATCATCGCAGGCCACCGCGGCCGCTGACGAGGCAGCCCTCTGCCGCTCGGACGCGGACACCGGCAATGCGTGCCACGAGTGCCGCGACCAGAACTGCTGCGCGCAATACGTCGCCTGCCAGCAGTCGCCCGACTGTCGCGCGTTCCTGGGCTGCACCAGCGCGTGCAAATCCGACAACGCGTGCAGGCTCGCGTGCATCCAGCAGCATCACGACGGGCACGCCATCGCCTCCGCGGACATCGCCTGCGGCGAGGCGCACTGCGCCGGCCCCTGCGGTACTCGAAACGCCCAACCGTGCCTCTACTGCCAGGAGTCGAACTGCTCGCGCCCGATCGCCGAATGCATCGCCGATCCCGAATGCGACACGCTGCGCACCTGCGTCGCGTCGTGCGGAGCGGGGCACGACAAGTGCCTGCAGGACTGCCGGAACGCCGCGCCGACGACCGCGCAAGTCCGATACGACGCGATCGTGTCGTGCGGAATCACGTACTGCCTCAGCACGTGCACGGGCCCGCGCCCCCCGGCGAGCGAGCGGCCGCGGCCCTGAGCGCTCGCGGGCGACCGTTGCGTCGCCAACGCCGCACCGTTAACGGAGGCCGCCCACATGTCCAAGTCCGTCGGTGAAACGACCGTCCCTTGCTCCGCCAGCACGGCCAGGGAGTCAGCCCGCCCGCCGTCGCTCGCGCTCGTCATCGTCTGGAGCGCCTCGCAGCCTCACCGCGTCGGCGAGATCGCGTTCTTTGCGTTCGGGCAGCGGCTGTACATCGGACGCGGGGACGTGAAGTTCGACAAGTTCGCGCATTTCCTCCGCCACCGTCCGGGCGAGATGCCGGCGGTCGACCTGCGCGAGGGCTTCGTGTCGGGCGCCAGCATCTCGCGGCGGCAGCTGCGCCTATGCTGCGTCGGCGACGCGCTCGAGATGGAGGTGGTTGGCCGCCTCCCCACCCTCGTCAACGGCGAGCAGTGTGAGCGCGCCACGCTTCGGCCCGGCGACACCGTGCTGCTCAAGGGCGAGCTGCTGCTGCTTTGCGTGGAGCGGCCCATGGAGCTGGCGAGCCCGCCCAGCGAGCGACCGCTGCACGCCTACGGCGAGGCGGACGAGGCGGGCATCGTCGGCGAGTCGGCCGTGATCTGGGAATTGCGCAGGGACGTCGCCGCCGCGGCCGAGCAGGGCGAGCACGTCCTCATCCTGGGCGAGAGCGGCGCGGGCAAGGAGCTCACCGCGCGCGCGGTGCACCGGCTCTCGAACCGTGCGCGCGGGCCGTTCGTGTCGCGCAACGCGTCGACGTTCCCACGGGAGCTCATCGCCTCCGAGCTCTTTGGCAACCGGGCCAACTACCCGAACCCGGGCATGCCCGCCCTCAAGGGCCTGTTCGGGGAAGCTCACGGGGGGACGCTGTTTCTCGACGAGATCGGCGACAGCCTGCGCGAACTGCAGCCGCAGCTGCTGCGGGTCATGGACGAGGGCGAGTACCAGGCCGTCGGGGAGTCGACGGTGCGCCGCGTGGACGTACGCGTCATCGGGGCCACCAATAGCGACGAGAGCGCCTTGCGCGAGGAGCTCTTCGCGCGCTTTCTCCTGAAGGTGCGGGTTCCGCCGCTGCGCGAGCGCCGCGAGGACATCCCCCTGCTCATCCGCCACTTTCTGCGGCAGCGCGCCGAACGGTTCCCGCCGGTGGGCAAGCGGTTCCTCGCGAACGGCCCCGACGGGCGGCTGCATCCGAAGATCAGCTCACGCTTCGTCGATCACCTGGTCCGCCATCCGCTGCGCCGCAACACCCGGGAGCTCCACGGCATCCTGCTGAGGGCGATCGCGATGAGCCGCGGCGATGTGCTGGTGCTGCCGGACGAGGGCTCCAAGCGACCCCCGTTGCCGCCGCCGTCGCCAGAATTGGCAGACAGCTCTGCTGGGATGACCGCTCCTCCGAAGGAGGAAGTGCTCGCGTGCTTGAATCGCGAGCGATGGAACGTCGCGCGCGCAGCGAGGGTGCTCGGGATCGGGCGCCGCTCGCTCTATCGCTTGATGGAGCTGTACGGGATCGAGCGGGAGCCGCTCGAGTGAGCTGCGCCTTGCCAGAGGAGGGGGTCGTGAAACGGCACGCAACGAACAGAGTGATTGACGCGCTCGTCGGGTCCGGAGCGGCGATTCTGCTGGCCACCGCTGGTTGCGCCTCGACGACGACGGCAGGCCGCACCGCTGCCACGCCGGACGCCCGGCTGATGACGAGCGTCCCGCCGGCGGGTCCCCAGACGGCTGCGTCAACGACAGCGAACAGCAGCGCTCCGGCGCCCGATACGCGCATCGGTTGCACGCGCGCCACGTTGCCTGCTGCCTGGCGCCCGGGCGAGCAGCAAGGCATCAACGGCTGGACACGAGACCCGGTGCCAGGCGCCGACGGCGTGCCGGTCTCCCCTTTCATCTCCGCCATCGATCTTCCGCAGGACGCCGACCCCATCGATGTCCTGACCAACGCGCCCCCCCTGCAGCGCATGCGAACACTCTTCGGAGATGGGCGCGACTACCCGCTGCCTCACTCCATCGGCCACCGCGGCTATTCGGTCGATCCCGAGCAGGGTAACCGCGAGCACCTCGTCTACGTCCTGATCACCGGCTGCGCCGACGGCCGGTCCCAGATGGTGATCATGGACACGACCAGCGACACCGAGAAGCAGGTGGATGGCGAGTTTCGCGGGATCCTTCAGTCGATGACCGTCGCCGAACAAAACGCGAAACGTTGAGCGTGGTAGGCGTTCACCGCCGCAGGCGCCGCGCCGGCGGCCGGAGCTCAACCCGAGCCGCCGGACACGTTCATGGCACCACCGCGCTCGGTTGTAGATCCGGTTCTAAGTCCGCCGCGAGTTCCTCCAGGAACTCCGCGCGGGGCTCGTCCTTCTCTGCCCGTGCTCGTGCCACCAGGTCGCCGACGTGGCGCACGAAGCGCTCCTGATCCTCACGGCTGAGCTCTTTCAGCGTCCGCACGATCAATTCTATCTGCCTGAAGGAGACGTCGAGGGTCACCTCGTCGTCGCAGAGCCCGTAGAATGCGAGCGTCTCCACGACGATGTTCATCAGGATCGGGTTCATTCGTCGTCCCTCCCGCCGTCCGATGCGCCTCGATCGCGCACGAGGACCGGTGTCGTAGGTCTCTAGCCGAAGCTCGAAGGTACTCGTCGGCGCGCAGCGTGCCACAGGCGGCCGACCTGGCGACAGGGCAAGCACGCGCGTTCCGGCAGCTAGTCACCTCACGACGACTAGTCATCGTCGCTCGCTTCCGACCCGTGCGCTGGCACGACCTGCGGCACTCGTGCGCCTCGTCGCTCGTCGCCGGGTGGTGGGGCCGGCGCTGGTCGCTCGAGGAGGTGCGCGAGATGCTCGGGCACTCGTCGGTCCTCGTCACCGAGCGCTACGCGCACTTCGCCGAGAGCGCGCTCGACCTCGCCGCGCGCGAGACGGTGACGCAGAGCAACGAAGGATCCGCGAAGGATCACGAGAGCGATGGCGGTGGTCTGACGTCCTCTAGCCTCGCCGCAATCACGAGCGATTTCGCGGCAGTGGAAGCAGTGGGCCCAGTGGGACTCGAACCCACGACCTACGGATTAAAAGTCCGCAGCTCTACCGACTGAGCTATAGGCCCTGAAAGACGTGCAATTACTACCGCTTGCGTGAAGATTTGGAAGAGCCCCGCGAGCATTCGCGCGGGCGGCGCCCCTCCGCTTCTGCCACGGTCCGCGCGGCGCGTCGATAGCGCTCAAACCGGGCGCGACTCGCGACGCCCGGCGGCGCCCGTATCGAGCGATACTCACCCCCGCCATGCCCTGCTGCCACGACTACGCGCTGGTCGACGGCCACGAGTCGGCGTTCTCGGTCGACCTCGCGGCGATCACCTTCGGCCCCGGCGTGCTGCGCGACGTGGGCGAGCACGCGCGCGCGCTCTCCTGCAAGCGCGTCGCGCTCTTCACGGACGCCCGCCTCGCCTCGCTCGAGCCGGTGCGCGTCGCGGCCGACGCGCTGCGTGCGGCGGCCGTCGACGTGGCCGTCTACGACGCCGTCCACGTCGAGCCCACCGACGCCTCCTTCCGCGCCGCCGCCGCCTTCGCGAAGGACGGCCGCTTCGACGGCTACGTCTCGGTCGGCGGCGGATCGGTCATCGACACCTGCAAGGCGGCGGCCCTGTACGCGACCTACCCGGCCGACTTCCACGCCTACGTCAACGCGCCGCTCGGCGAGGGCAAGCCCGTGCCCGGTCCCCTCCCCCCGCACATCGCCTGCCCCACCACCTGCGGAACGGGCAGCGAGTGCACCGGGATCGCCGTCTTCGACGATCTCGCGCGCAAGGCCAAGACGGGCATCGCCTCGCGCCGCCTGCGACCGGCGCTGGCGCTCATCGACCCTCGCGCCACGCGCACGCTGCCGGCCATGGTCGTCGCCGCCAGCGGCTTCGACGTGCTCTGCCACGCGCTCGAGTCGTTCACCGCCCGCCCGTACACCGCGCGCGCTCGCCCCGCCTCCCCCGCCGCGCGGCCCATGAGCCAGGGGCGCAACCCGTGGAGCGACGTCGGCGCGCTCGAGGCCGTTCGCCTCGCGGGCCGCTACCTCGTGCGCGCGACGCGCGACGCCGACGACGCCGAGGCGCGCGAGGGGCTCTCCTGGGCGGCGACGCTCGCGGGCATCGCGTTCGGCAACTCCGGCGTGCACCTGCCGCACGCGATGAGCTACTCGGTCGCGGGCCTGGTGCGCGACTACCGCTGCCCGGGCTACGCGCAGGAGGAGCCGATGGTGCCGCACGGCATCTCGGTGGTCGTCAACGCGCCGAGCGTCTTCCGCGCCACGGCGTCGACCTCGCCCGAGCGCCACCTGGCCGCCGCCGAGGCGCTCGGCGCCGAGGTGCGCGGCGCGACCCCCGCCGACGCCGCCGAGGTCCTCGCGACGACGCTCGTGCGCCTCATGCAGGGCGCCGGCGTCCCGCTCGGCCTCGGCGCGGTCGGCTACGGCGAGGTGGACCTCGACGCGCTCGCCCGCGGCGCCATCGTGCAGAAGCGCCTCGTCGACAACGCGCCGATGCCCGTCGACGAGGCCGCGATGCGCGCGCTCTTCCGCGGCGCGCTCTCCTACGCCGGCGGCCGGCCATGAGCGCCCCCGATCGCGACGCCCCCGAGCCGCGCGGCGCGTACCGCCACTTCCTCACGATCGCGACGCGGTGGATGGACAACGACGTGTACGGGCACGTCAACAACGTCGTCTACTATTCGTACTTCGACACGGTCATCAACCGGTACCTCGTCGAGGCGGGGGGCCTCGACATCGCGCGCGGCGAGACCATCGGGCTTTGCGTCGAGTCGCACTGCCGCTACCTCGCGCCGCTCGCGTTCCCCGAGCAGGTCGACGCCGGGCTTCGCGTCGCGCACCTGGGGCGCTCGAGCGTGCGCTACGCGATCGGCATCTTCCGCGCCGGGCAGGACGCGCCCGCCGCCCAGGGGTGGTTCGTCCACGTCTTCGTCGACCGCGCCTCGCGGCGCCCCGCGCCCGTCCCCGAGCCGCTTCGCGCCGCGCTCGAGCGGCTCCAGGGCTGACGCGCCGGCTCAGCGCGGCGCGTCGAGCACCTCGCGCACCTTGCTCGCGAGCGACTCGGGCGTGAACGGCTTGTGCAGGAGCACCACGCCGCCGTCGCGCACGCCGTAGTGCAGCACCGGGTCGTCGCTGTGGCCGGTCATGAACAGCACCGGCAGCCCCTCGCGGCGCGCGGTCAGCCGCTCGGCGAGCTGCGGTCCGCCCATCCCCGGCATCACCACGTCGGTCAGCAGCAGCTGGATCGACGCGCCGTGCTCGTCGAACGCGCGCAGCGCCTCGTCGGCGCCTGCGGCCTGGACGACGCGGTAGCCCTGCTTGCGCAGGATGGATGCGGCCACGCGCCGCACGTCGTCGTCGTCCTCGACGAGCAGCACCGTCTCGCGGCCGCCCCGGCGCGACGAGGGCGGCGGCTCGACCGACGCGCCGCTGCGCGCGCTGCGCGCATGGTGCCGCGGCAGGTCGATGGCCACGGTCGTCCCCTCGCCCGGGGCGCTGCGCACCTCGATGTGCCCGCCGCTCTGCTGCACGATGCCGTACACCGTCGCCAGCCCGAGCCCAGTCCCCTTGCCCTTCTCCTTGGTCGTGAAGAACGGCTCGAACATCCGCTCGCTCGTCGTCTCGTCCATGCCGCAGCCGGAGTCCGTGACGGCGATGCGCACGCCGCGCTCGACGGCGCTCGTCTCGATGGTGAGCGTGCCCCCCTTCGGCATCGCGTCGCGCGCGTTGGTGCCGAGGTTGAGCACCACCTGCTCGAGCTGCCCGGGGTCGATGAGGATCGTGCCCAGGTCCGGCGTCAGCCGCGTGACGACGTCGATCGGCTCGCCGACGACCCGCCGCAGCATCCGCGCCATGCTGGCCACGAGGTCGTTCGGGTCGACGACCTTCGGCACGAGCACCTGCCGGCGCCCGAACGCCAGCAGCTGCCGCGTGAGATCGGCGGCGCGCCGACCGGCGTCGCGGATCGCCTCGACGTCCTCGCGCAGCGGATGGTCCTCGGCCAGCTCGTCGAGGACCAGGTCGGCGTAGCTCCGCACGATGCAGAGCAGGTTGTTGAAGTCGTGCGCGACGCCGCCGGCGAGGCTCCCGAGCGCGTCCATGCGCTGCATGTGCTGCAGGTGCGCGCGGCTTCGCTCGAGCTCCACCTCGAGGCGCGCCCGCTCCACGCTGGCGCGCTTGATCTCGCCGATGTCGCGCACGAGGAGCGCGAAGCCGGCCGTCGCCCCCGTCTCGTCGTTCACGGGCGCGGCGTGCACGGCGACCTCGACGAGGGCGCCGTCCTTGCGGCGGTGCACGGCCTCGTAGCCGCGCACCTCTCCGCCGCGCTTGAGGCGCGCGAGCATCGACCGGGACGCGGCGAGCTGGCCGACGGGCACGACGTCGAGGATCGGCTGGCCGATCATCTCCTCGGCCGAGTAGCCGTAGAGCGACGCGGCGGCGCGGTTCCAGCCGGTCACCAGCCCTTCGGGATCGCACCCGATGACGGCGTCGGCGGAGGCGGCGAGCAGCGTGGCGAGCCACGCCTGCGCGCTCGGGCGAGACGAGTGGGCTGCGACCGAGGGGATGCGCGACGGAGCGTTCACGAAGGTACTCCGAGGTACGGTCCCCCAGGTTACCGCGTTAACGGGGCCCGCGTCTTCGACCGGGACGCGTCTTCGTCGCGTCTCGCGCGGGCTGCCGGCGCGTGCAGCGGCGGCGCGCTTCGCGTACAACGGCGGCGGCATGTTCAAGCGCGCGCCCTTCCCGGTTCTCTTGGCCTTCCTCGTGCCGGTGGCCGTCGCCGCGGCGTCCGGCTGCCACTCGTCGTCGTCGTCCGGGCAGCAGCCGGTCCCCGGCGCGCCGCCGCTCTTGCAGCTCGACTGCGACCCGATGGTGCCGACCGAGTGCGGGTTCCCCTTCCCCTCCAACGTGTGGACGGTGCCCGACTCGAGCCAGCCGACCGGCATGCACGTGTACTTCGGCGCGACGACGCTGCCGATGTACTCGCCCAAGGCGCACATGGACCCGACGCCGTGGCTCAACCGCGACGGCTTCTCGCCGGGCAGCGCGATCATGACGCACCTGCCCAACGCGACGGTCACGGGGCTGCCGGACAACCAGCACATCGACCAGTCGATCCAGAAGACGTCGCCGACCATCCTGATGGAGGCCGACACCGGCGCGCTCGTGCCGCACTTCGCCGAGCTCGACGAGCTCGAGACGACGCCCGACGACCAGCGCTCGTTCTTCATGCACCCCGCCGTGCGCCTCAAGGACGCGACGCGGTACATCGTCGCCATCCGCCACGTCGTCGACGACACCGGGACGCCGCTGCCGGTCAACCCGGTGTTCCAGGCGCTGCGCGACGACACGCCGAGCGACGACATCTCGGTCGGCCCGCGGCGCGCGCTCTACGCCGACATCATGAGCCGGCTGCAGTCGAACGGCATCGACACGCACGACCTGCAGCTCGCGTGGGACTTCACGACCGCGAGCAAGCAGAACACGACGCAGTGGATGGTCCACATGCGCGACGACGCGCTGAACACCGCCGGCGCGGACGGGCCGAAGTACACGATCACCGCCGTCACCGACAACCCGAACCCCTACATCCGCCGGCGCATCACCGGGAAGATGACCGTCCCCCTCTACCTCGACCAGCCCGGCCCGGGCGCCTCGCTCGTCTTCGGGCCCGACGGGATGCCCAAGCAGAACGGGACGGCGGACTTCGACTTCCTCGTGCAGATCCCCAACTCCGTCGTCAACGGCGGCAAGCCGGGCGCGATCATCCAGAACGCGCACGGCCTGTTCGGTCACTTCACCGAGGGGCAGGACTCGTACATGGCCGAGACGTGCGACCGCGAGGGGTACGTCGAGATCGCGGTGGACCTCATCGGCATGGCGCAGGACGACGGCATGAGCTACGTGCCGAACCTGCTCGCGGGCGACCTGTCGCAGTTCGAGCACGTGGTCGATCGCCTCCACCAGGGCTTCATCAACGAGCTCCTGGCGATGCGCATGATGATGGGCAAGCTGGCCCAGGATCCGAAGACGATGCCGGAGGGCAAGCCGACCATCGACGCGAAGACGCGCTTCTACCGCGGCGACAGCCAGGGGGGCATCTCGGGCGGCGTGTACATGTCGATCACGACCGACGTGCAGCGCGGGCTGCTCGGCGAGCCGGGCGCGCCGTACAACCTGCTGCTCGATCGGAGCACCGACTTCAGCGGCTTCTTCCTCATCATCAAGGGGATCTACCCGAGCGCGTTCGACATCCAGCTCGGGATCGATCTCATCCAGCAGCTCTGGGACCGCGCCGAGCCGGACGGGTACATCGCGTACATCTCGGACCCGAACGACACGCTTCCCGGCACGCCGACGCACAACGTCCTCATCCACGCGGCCATCGGCGACCACCAGGTGACGACGCTGGGCGCGCACTTCGTCGCGCGCACGGTGGGCGCGCACAACCTGACCCCCGTCAACCGCGAGGTGTTCGGGATCCCCGACGCGCCGAGCGGCTTCTCGGGCAACGGGATGGCGGAGTTCAACTTCTGGCTGCCCCCCGTACCCATCACGAACACGCCGCCGAGCCCCGGCATCCCGGATCCACACGATGCGCTGCGCCAGCTCTATTACGCGCAGGACATGGCCGACATCTTCTTCCGCACCGGCACGGTCGTGCAGACCTGCCCCGGCGGCGCCCCCTGCGCGGCGCCCATGGACTGGGCCGACGGCGGGCTGCTGCCGGGCGTCCCCGAGGGCGGCGCGTTCGAGGACGGCGGCGACGATGCCTCGGGCGACGCGTCGAGCGGCGGCGACGGATCGAGCGGCGACGGGTCGAGCGGCACGGACGCGAGCGGCGGCGACGCCAGCGGCGCCGACGCGGGCGCGAAGGACGCGTCCGGCGACTGAGGACGGGAGCGCGCGCGTGGCCGGGCGGGTGCTTCCGCCCGAGCGGGCCGGTGATATTCTTCCGGCTCGATGAGCATCCAGGCCTTCACCCGCAACTACACGGACCACAGCAACGGCGAAGGATTCCAGTTCGAGTTCTTCTGCGACAAGTGCGGCAACGGCTTCCGCTCGTCGTTCGTGACCAACAAGCTCGGCGTCGCGGCCGGGTTCCTGCGCGCCGCGGGCTCGGTCTTCGGCAACAACCTGTACAACGTCGGCTGGGGCGCCGATCAGGTGAAGGACGCGCTGCGCGGCCCGGCGTGGGACCACGCGTACAACGACGCGATCGCCGAGTGCAAACCGAGGTTCCGCCAGTGCACGCGCTGCGGCAAGTGGGTGTGCCCGGAGGTCTGCTGGAACGAGCAACGAAGCCTGTGCCACGACTGCGCGCCGGACCTCGGCCAGGAGGCCGCCGCCGCGCAGGCGAACGTCGCCAAGGAGCAGGTCTGGCAGAAGGCGCAGCAGGTCGATCAGGTGCCCGGCATCGACATGCGACGCCAGCAGGTGGCCGCCTGTCCGCACTGCGGCGCCCACGTCGACGGCGGGAAGTTCTGCGGCAACTGCGGCCAGCCGCTCGTGGCGGCCAAGCCGAAGTGCGGCCAGTGCGGCGCGGAGATGAACGCGACGGCGAAGTTCTGCCCCGAGTGCGGCACCCCGCGCGGGTGACGCGTGAGCGCGCCGCGACGGCGCCCCGCCTGCACGCACGGCTCATACTTTCGGACATGGTTGCATTCGCCGATCGGGCGGATCGTCTGAGCCCTTAGTATCCGCTCACGGGAGGTTGGGGGTCATGCGAAGGACCATGGTCGCGTCGTTGCTCGGCAGCATCGCGGTGCTCGCCGCGCGCCCTGCATCGGCGCTTTCTCTCGACAACGTGCCGCACAGCGTCGACCTCACACAGAAGGTCACCCTGTCGAACGGCCAGGTGATCACGAAGGGCGAGTTCCTGAAGCGCATCCCGCGCAACCAGATGATCCGGCTGCGCTCGGGAAAGACCATCAGCTGGGAAAACATGCTCAAGCTGATGAAGATGCTCGAGGATCGGAGCAAGACGCCGCTCGCCACGATGCCGCGCGCCACGCCGTTGCGGCCGCAGACGGCGGGCATCGTGGCGCGACAGCGCCAGCAGCAAGCCGCCGAGATCGCCCAGATGCGGCAGCTCGAGTCGACGCACTGGGCGTCGGTCATCCAGCGCAAGTACCAGCACGACGTGCAGTTCGGCGGCGCGCCCAGGTACCAGCCGCAGTCCGGCTGCAAGTACGCCACGCACGCGAACCCCAACGCCGGCGGCTTCAGCGGCTGTCCCGGCAGCGGCGTGCAGCACTACGGCGGCGGGGGCGGCGGTGGTGGCTCCGGGAGCGGGTTGCCGTCGCAGAGCAGCCCGGGTGGAACGACGGGGGGGACGTCCGGGGGCTCGGGCGGATCGAACGCCCCGACGTGCAGCGGCACGCCGGATCGAACGCCCGACGACGCCCCGTGGAGCACGACGCTCGGCGACCCGTCCGCCGTCTCGGCGACGCTTTCGTTCGACTTCGCCGACAAGGGCGACAAGAGCAGCGCCGGTTGCTCGGCGACGCTCGACGCGACGACGAGCGTGCTGAACAACGCCATCGACATCGCGAAGGCGCAGCTCAGCGGCACCGCGAGCGCTCAGTCGATCAGCGGACAGGCCGCCGTGTTCCTGTTCGGCGCGCAGATCTGGTCCGAAAGCGGGTCCATCGGATCGCAGAACGACCCACTTCCGCTGAGCTGGTCACACAGCTGGAACTCGCCGACCGTGCAGATCCCGGTGTTCGCGGGCGTCGTCTACCTCGAGACGGGCGCTTCGGTGGGGCTCAGCATCGGGGTGAAGGTCGCCGACGTACCCGCCAACAAGAAGGCCTCCGCGACCGACGACACCATCGCCTCGTGCGGCGCCCAGTTCGGGCCCAACGCCGACGCCAAGGCGACGGGGTTCGTCCAGATCGCGATCGACCTGCCCGACAGCATCAAGACGTTCCTGAACACCATCGGGGTCAACATCAGCGACATCATCGCCGCCGGCCTCGAAGGGACGATCGACGTCGCCAACGTCGGCGTCCCGACCACCGGGCAGATCTCGCTGGGCCCGTGGGACGAGGGGGACGACCGCGAGTGCGACTCGGCGTGCGGGCACGACCCCAACGGCGACGAGTGCACCCACTTCTGCTCGGGCAACGCGTGCATGGTGCTCGCCGAGAGCCTGAACGCGAACCTCGCGGCGACGTTCCTGGACGGCAGCTTCGACGCGTACCTCGAGATCGCCAACCCGTGCTTCCTGGGCGCCTGCCTGTCGGACGTGATCAGCAGCTTCACGGGCGACAGCGTCCCGACCACGCAGGACAAGTCGCAGATCAAGTGGACGTGGACGATCTACTCCTGGCCGGGCTTCCAGTACACCGTCCCGATCTTCAGCGCGCACGACCTCATCGCGCTCCGCTGACCGGGAAGGGACGAGGCGCCCATGCAATTCCGTGGATGGCTGTTCGCAGCGCCGCTGGCGATCGCCTCGCTGGCCGTGCTGCTCGCCGACGACCCGAAGCCGGCCGACGCCGAGGGCGCGCGCCAGGCCACCCCCGTCCCTTCGCTGGCCGATGTCGCTCCGGCGCCCGCCGAGGGAGACGCGCCCGAGGCGGCGCCGACCGACACGCCCACTCGGAGTCCCGCCCCCGGCGTCGACACGCTCTCGTGCGAGGCGACCCTCGCACGGATCGACGCGGCCCTGGCGCGCACCGACGAGGCGAGCTGGCGGCCCGACGAGCTGTCGGAGCTGGTGCTCGTGGGGCGGCACGCGGTCGACCTCGACGTGCGCGACGCGGCGCAGGGCATGCGCGCGCCGGGATGCGCTGCGCGCGCGGTCCGGACGCTGCGTGCCGCGACGACGTGCGGGAGGGCGTTCGGCGCGATCTCCTCGGGCCTGTTCGGTAGCGACCGCTTCCCGGCCGACACCGCCGCGTCGATGCTCGAAGGGGCGCCGAGCGCCGGCTGCCGTCTTCTCCTGGTCCAGGCGGCGCAGTTCGCAGCCAACGTCGACGACCGGCTCGCGCGAGACGTCGAGCGCCTCGCGACGACGCATCCCGACGGACCGGCCGCCGTGCAGAGCGCATGGTTCGCGCTCGGATCGCTCGAGCTCAACGCGCGCCGTCACCGGCAGAGCGGCCTCGCGGGTCGCCTGGACGCGCTCATCGCCCGCTCGCTTCACCAGAGCTCCGGCGACCGCCGGGTTCTGCTGCTCGGCGTCGCAGGCAACGCCGGCTGTCCCGCGTGCGAAGCCGATCTCGCCGCGGCGGCGGCCGACGACGACTGGCGCGTGCGACTCGCGGCGGCGGGCGCGTGGCGGTTCGAGGAGGCGCCGCAGTCGGTCCAGCGGATGTGCGATCCGCTGCTCGACGATCCCGACGAGCACGTGCGCGAGCAGGCGGGATGGGCGCTCCGGTGGAGCGACGCGGATGACGAGGAGCGCGTGAATTGCCTGGTGACCGCCGCCGCGACCGACGAGTCGATGGACGTCCGCCGGGCCGCGACGGTCTCGCTCACGTTGCTCGCCCCGCACTCGGCGCTGGCGCGCAGCGGGCTGAGGCACCTGACCGGCCCCGAATACCCGGGCGAGATCGAGAACATTGCGCGGAGCTATCTGCTGGCGCTCGGCCCCGTACCGGGCGACGAGCTCCGCGTCATCGAGTGAGGATCGCGCGAGCGCGGATCCGATGAAAGACAGGAGCCCTACGATGAGCACTCTCGCACGCATCGCCGCATGGACGATCGCTTCGGCCGGGTGGCTGGGGTGCGCGGGCGGCGCTTCCACGCCACCCGCGACGGCGTCGTCGATCGCGCCCAAGGAAGCCATCGCCGCGCCGCCTCAGGACCCTCAGCCGATCCTGACGTCGACGAAGGCGAAGCTCCGCCGCAACATCGCCTTCGAGTCGTGTCACGTGTCCTTCCACGCCTCGGGCGGCGACCCGGCGGCCGCGGTGACGCAGATGGCGCAGGGTTGCGCCGACGTCACGGGCATGCACCCGCTGGGACCGCCCGTCACGGCAAGCGCGTCGACGTCGTTCCCGCTGCACGCCGAGGCGGGCCATTGCTACCGCGTCTACGGCGTGGCTTCGGGCACCGTGCAGGATCTCGACGTCCGCATCCAGGACTCGAGCGGTGGCGTGGCCGGTCAGGACGAGACCGACAACGCGACGCCGGTGCTCTCCGAGGACGGCGCGGTGTGCTTCGACGCCTCCGATCAGGCGACCGTTCAGGCTGCGATCGGCGCCGGCTCGGGCTCGTACGCGGTGCAGGTCTGGTCGGATTGATCGCGAGCCGCCCGCTCACGTCGCTCGCGCGTAGCGCGCCTTGACGCTCGGCACGAGGTACTCGTCGAACGCGCGCTCCCAGTCGTAGGCGGGCTGCCAGCCCCAGTCGCGGCGGGCGCGCGCGTCGTCGACGTCCTCGGGCCAGGAGGCCACGATGTGCGAGCGCACCGGGTCCGGCTCGTAGTCGATCTTCGCGTCGGGGAACGCGCGGCGCACGCGGTCGGCGATCTGCCCCGCCGTCGGGTTGAACGCGCCGATGTTGTACACGCACGTCGAGAGCCGCTCGCGGTCGGCGCGCGCCAGGTCCATCATCGCGCGCACCGCGTCGGGCATCGCCATGAAGGGGATCTTCGCCTCGGGCTCGACGAAGCACCTGTACGGCGCGCCCTTGGCGGCGGCGTGGATCATCTCGGGGCCGAAGTCGCTCGTGCCGCCGGTGGGCACGGTGTCGGCGGAGATGAGCCCCGGGAAGCGCAGCGAGCGGAAGTCGAGGCGCGCCGCGCCCGCGAGCGCGCCGAGCTGGCGGGCGTGGAAGGTGAAATAGCGGCCGAGGTGCTCGCAGTACAGCTTGTTGCAGCCGTACATCGTGATGGGCACGTTCCACTGCTCCTCGCGCACGCGCCCGACCGCCCGCTTCTCCTCCACCGACGGCAGCCCGTAGACGGCGATCGAGCTCGGAAAGAGAAAGCGCACCGGCCGCCCCAGGCGCGAGGACTGGTTCTGCGCCATGCGCAGCGCGTTGAGCGTCCCCTCGACGTTGACCTGGTGCGCCAGCTCCGGATCGCGCTCGCCGCGCGTCGACAGCAGCGCCGCGAGGTGGAAGACCATGTCCACCTCGTGGTGAGCCGCCAGCTGATCGAGCAGGTAGCGGTCCATGATGTTGCCGGCGTAGCTGGCCGCGACCAGCTGCCGCATCGACTCGGGCAGCGGCGTCAGGTCGAGCGTGACGGCGTCGTAGCCGCCGTCGCGCGCGAGCGTCTGCAGGAGCGAGCGTCCGATCTCGCCGTTGGCCCCCGTGACCAGAACGACCGTCTTGGGCATGGCAGCGGCGACCATAGCCCTACGGGAGCGTCACGTACACGCCGCACGCGTCCGCGCACACCTGCAGCTTCGGCAGAGCCGAGGGGGCCGGGCCGCCGGTGACCTGGCCGGTCAGGTCGTAGGTCGAGCCGTGGCACGGACACAGGAACTCCTTCGCACCCGAGGCGTAGCCCACCTGGCAGCACGCGTGCGTGCACGACGCCGAGAAGGCCACGTACTTGCCGGCCGTGGGCTGCACGACGATGATCAGGTTCCCGCCGCAGAACGGGTCGGAGTAGCCCTTGGCCGTCACGACCTGGCTGCCGCCCACCTTGGCGAGCTTGGGGTACTTGGCGAACGACAGCTCGAGGACCTTGCCGCCGGTCGGGCACGTCGCCGTGCAGGAGCCCCCCTCCCCGCCTCCGGCGTCGCCCGCGTCGTCGCCGCCGCCGTCGTCGCCGGCATCGGGGCCGGCGTCGCCGGACGCGTTCGAGGGCCCGCAGCCCTCGGCGAGCAGGAGCGCCGCCCCGACGGCGCCCACGCGGATCACGTCCCTTCGTTCGATCGCGGCGCGGTCCCCCTCCGCGCGGCGTGCCCTGCAATCGTCGCAAGTGGACATAAGGGCATCACAGGTGACACAAAACGTGCCCCGACGCCACGAGCTCGGCACGCCGTCGACCTGCGATCGCGCAGCTCGCCCTTCGGCGAGCTCCTCAAACGAGCTCGAAGCGCTTTCCGACGCGCGTGAACGCGTCGATGGCGCGGTCGACCATCTCCGGCGTGTGCGCCGCCGACAGCTGCACGCGGATGCGCGACTGCCCCCTGGGCACCACCGGGTACGAGAAGCCGATGACGTAGATGCCCTCGTCGAGCATGGCCGCGGCCACCTCCTGCGCGAGGCGCGCGTCGCCGCCGTCCGCGGCGCGCGGGCCGCTCATCATGAGCGGGACGATGGGGTGGAAGCCCGGCTTGATCTGGAACCCCGCCCGGGTCACTCCCTCGCGGAAGCGCGCGGCGTTGCTCATGACGCGGTCGCGCAGCTCGGTCGTCGACGAGAGCAGATCGAGCACGGCGATGCTCGCGCCGACGATGGCCGGGGCCAGCGTGTTGGAGAACAGGTACGGGCGCGAGCGCTGGCGCAGGAGCTCCACGATCTCGCGCCGCCCGGTGGTGAAGCCGCCGGCGGCGCCGCCCAGGGCCTTGCCGAGCGTCGAGGTCACGACGTCGACGCGACCCATCACGCCGCAGTGCTCGATCGAGCCCCGCCCGGTCTTGCCGACGAAGCCGGTCGCGTGGCTGTCGTCGACCATGACGAGCGCCTGGTAGCGGTCGGCCAGGTCGCAGATGCGCTCGAGCGGCGCGATGTCGCCGTCCATCGAGAAGACGCCGTCGGTGGCGATCATGCGGATGCGCTTGTCCTGCGTCTTCTTCAGCGCGTCCTCGAGCGAGGCCATGTCGCCGTGCGGGTAGCGGTGGCGGTCGGCCTTGCAGAGGCGGATGCCGTCGATGATCGACGCGTGGTTGAGCGCGTCGCTGATGATGGCGTCCTCCTCGCCGAGCACCGCCTCGAAGAGGCCCCCGTTCGCGTCGAAGCACGACGAGTAGAGGATGGCGTCCTCGGTCCCGAGAAACTCGCCGATCTTCCCCTCGAGGCGCTTGTGCGCGTCCTGGGTGCCGCAGATGAAGCGCACGCTCGAGAGGCCGAAGCCGTACTCGTCGATGGCGCGGTGGGCCGCCTCGACGACGCGCGGGTGCGAGCTCAGCCCGAGGTAGTTGTTCGCGCAGAAGTTGAGGACGGGCTGGGCGCTCTCGCGCACCTTGATGCTCGCGGCCTGCGGTCCGAGGATGAGCCGCTCGCGCTTCTCGAGTCCGGCGGCGCGGATCTCCTCGAGGGTCCTGGCGTAGTGCTCCTTCGCGCGTCCGTACATGGCGGCGCGCAGCCTAGCGCAAACGGCCCGGGGCGGGGACGCCGCGCGCGCGGCATACTCGCGCGCGGTGGAGATCGCGTCCTTCAAGCTTCAGCTCGCCCTGCGGCGCGTGCGCATCGTGCCTGCACGCGACGCGTCAGGCCGCCCGTTCACCGGGGCGGGCGTCGACCTGGTCGGCGCCGCCACCGACGAGGCCTTCGCGCTGGCGGCGCCCCTCTTGCGCTGGCTCGAAGCGCGCGAGCCAGTCCGCGTACGCTCGCTGTCGCTCGACGTCGCCCGCGCTCGGCTCCTCGTCACCCTCGAGGACGCTCCACGGCCGCGCGTCGTGAAAATCGATCCCGGAATCGACGCGGGGGCGAGCGCCGAGCTGGTCCGGCTGGCCGGCCCCCTGCTCGCCCACCTCGGCGAGCGCGCGCTCGCCAAGCTCGCCGAGCGTGCGGCGCGGGAGCATTAGCGCACCTCCGCGGCGTGCGCGGGCGCCGACGACGGCGTGCCCGTCGAGGCGATGGTCGCGTCGTACCAGAACGCCGCGACGACGAGAGCGAACATGCCAAGCACGATCGGCCAGCTGGAATTCATTGGGCTGTGTGTTCTCCGCCGCACGCGTACTGCAGCTGTGGTGCCAGGCACGAGCAGGCGCCAAGTGGGCGCAATCCCAGGGCCGGCACGCCGTGGGCCACGAATTCAGTGAGGCGCGAATGATCCACTCGCACGGCCCAAATTGCCCACGTGGACCGACCCCGTGGCCCTGGCCTCGCTCAGGCCTCGAATTGGACGCTCGTCCCGAGCCGCCCGAGCGTCCTTGCTTCCAGGCACGCTGGAGAGCCGGGCTGGACGATGCGGCAGTCGTCGGGGCGCACCTCGTAGATGCTGCACGGGAAGCGACCGGCAGCGGACACGTCGAGCGCCGCGCAGCGCTCGCCGGTGTTGCGCACGAACCTCCAGCCCGGCGGGCGGTCGTCGAGCACGGTCAGCCGCCGCAGGATGGCCTCGCCCTCGGGGTGCGCCAGGACGCGGGCCTCGTCGGTGTCGAGCAGGTGCACCGTGCTCGGCCCGTGGTGGCAGCAGCGCCCGCAAGCGACGCAATCGGCGCCATCGGGATCGGGCAGACCGGGCAGCGGCGAGAGCGGCACCTAGCGAGGTTCGATCGGCCAGGCCGAGCGCGCAAGCGCGGGCGCGATGCGCAAGAGCTCCCTGCGCGCCGCCGCCGCCGTCGGGCGCTGCTCGGGGTCGCGCCGCAGCGTCGAGAAGAGCAGCTCGGCGAGCGGCGCGAGCGCCGGGCGCTGGGCCAGCGCGCGCACCGGCGGCGGCGAGCCGTCGTGGGCGACGTGCTGGGCGATCTGCGCCATCTCCGAGCCGCCGTCGAACAGGACGCGGCCCGTCAGCGCCTCGTGGGCCAGGCAGCCGAACGCGTAGACGTCGGCCTTCGTGGGCGAGAGGTGCTCGTCGGTGCCGCTGGCCGCCCACACCTCGGGCGCGCCGTACGGACCGCTGGCGCAGCCGGGGCGCACGTGGCGCCCGGCCAGGCCGAAGTCGACCAGCACCGCCTGCTCGCCGGCGCGCAGCACGACGTTGGACGGCTTGAGGTCGAGGTGGCCGACGCCGACGGCGTGCATCGCCTCCAGGCCGCGCAGCACGTCGTCGAGCACGCGGAGCACGCGCGCCGTGTCGAGGTTGCGCGTCTCGAGCAGCCGCTCGAGCGTGATCCCCTCGACGAGCTCCATGACGAGGATCGGCTTGGGCTTGCTGCCCGCGTCGAAGGTGACGAACCGCGCGAGGTTCGGGTGCTGCGGCAGGGTGATGAGCGCGCTCGCCTCCTGCCGGAACATCTGGAGAAACTGCGCCTCGGAGAGCTGGCGCGCGGCGTTGGCCGAGTACTCGGGGACCTTGAGGGCGAGCTTCTCGGCGTTCGGGTCCCCCTTGTCCTCGACGCGCGTGACGACGAACACCGAGCCGAGCGCCCCGGCGCTCAGCGCGCGCACGACGTAGAAGCCGCCGATGGTGCGCCGCGCCGGCAGCCACGCGGGAAGCGCGTCGGCGCGGCGCAGGCTCGCCACCGAGGGCGGCGGCGGCGCCCCTTCGACCGGGAGCTCCGCCAGGCGCCACACGATGGCCTTGGCGAGCGTGGCGATCGACTTGGGCACGCCGGCCAGCAGGTCGTCGAGCGACGCCGCCAGCACGTGCTCGCCGAGCGACGCGCTCGCCCCGGAGAGCACGCGCGCGACCGCGACCGTCAGCGGCCGCAGGGCGGTGGACGGCGGCAGCACCGGCGCGTGCTCCGGATCGAGCCGCCCGCGCGCGCCGATGGCGATCTGCGCCAGCGATCCGAGCGCGGCCTCGAGCGAGGCGACCACCTCCGGCTCGCCGCCCCCCTGCGGCGCCAGCGCCCGCAGCGACGGGGCGTCGGTGACCGCGCGCAGCGCACCCGCGAGCCGCACGAGCACCGTGCGCAGCGCCTCGGCGCGCCCGGAGCTGTCGGCGGCGATGTCGGCCGCCAGCTCGTCGAACGCCCCGAGCGCGGCGGCGGCGTCGCGCGCGACGGCGGCCGAGAAGCTCGCGTAGCAGGAGACGACGTGCACGAGGTCCGGGTCCATCGAGGCCTCGGCCAGCGTCCCCAGCTCGACCGGGTCGGCGACGTGACGCGCCGCGACCAGCAGCGCGTCGACCGGGTGGCACGCGCCCACGCGCACGAGCGCGTCGAGGGCGCGCGCGAGCGCCGCGACGATCGTGCGGCGCAGCGGCGAGGCGGGATCGCGCTCGAAGCGCTCGATGAGCGCGCGCGTGATGGCGAGCCCGCGCGCGCGCAGCCGCGTGGCGCGCGCAGGGTCGTCGTCGGCGTCGCCCACGTCGCTGTCGACCAGGTGCAGCAGCGCGCGCAGGCGGCGGAGCGAGATCGTCGGGTTCGGGGGCTGGACGGCGGCGCCACGCGCGGCGCGCAGCGGCTCGCGTTCGCGCGCGAGGATCCACTCGGCGAGGCGGTCGTGCAGCGGGTCGAGCGCCTCGGGGGCCGCGCGCGCCGCGTCCGATCCCCCGAGCGACAGCAGGTGCGCCAGCGCGTCGCGCTCGAGCAGGCTCACGTCGAGATCGCGCAGCACGGCGAGCGACGTGCGCCGCGCGAGCGACCCCGCCCTGCCCTCGGCGCCGTCCTCCTCGACGCCGACCGCCTCCAGCGCGTCGAGCGAGCCGCGCGCCGCCTCGAGCGCGTCGCGGGCGCGCGCGTACGCCTCCCTGGCGCCGTCGACCGCGAAGGCGTGCAGCGCGCGCGCGATCTGGTCGCGGAGCGGCAGGTCGTCGCGCGCCTGCTCCTGCAGATCGCGCGACACCTCGCGCGCCAGCGCCTCGGCCCCGTCGTCGCCGGCGCTCTTGCCGGCCGACGACAGCAGCGCCACCGCCCGCGCCGCCGCGCGCTGCGCCACCGGCGAGTCGCCCAGCTCCGCCCGCAGCTCGACGACCGCCTCGCCGACGTCGGGCCGCGCGCGATCCATGACCTTCTCGAGCAGCTCCAGGGCGGCCTCGCGCTCGGCCTCGGCGGCGCGCGGCAGGCCCCAGACGAACGCCGACGCGGCGCCCGGATCGCGGTCGAGCAGGCCGCCGCCCAGCGCGCGGTGCGCGAGCGCCAGCGCGGCGTCGGGCGCCACCGCGACGTGCGCCGCGATGGATGCGGCGGCGCGGCGCCACTCGGTCGGCGACAGCGAGGGCGCCAGCGCTTCCTCGATCTGACGCGCCAGCGGCGGCAGCCACGGCGCGAGCAGCCCGCGCGCGACGGCCACGTGCCGCCACACCAGCGACTCGCGGTCGGCGAGCAGCCGCTCCCAGGCCGCCGCCACCGTGTCGGCCTTGAAGACGCGAAGGCTGTGGTCGTCACCGTGCGCCGCGCGCCGGGCCGCCTCGCGCGCCGCCCGCTCGATCAGGCGCGCCGCCAGGCGCCGCGACGGCAGCGACCCGGTCGAGGGCACGCCGATCCACTCGCGCGCCAGCTCGCGCCGCGCGACGAGCGCCAGCGCGAGCGGACCGTCGGCCACGCCGACGCCGATGGGCAGCTCGGTGACGAGTGCCACGCGCGCGCGCGTCCCGGCGCTCGACAGCCCCTTGGCCGTGCCGAGCGCCATGCGCCGGGCGATGGCCGTGAACGTCTCGGCGTCGGCGGCGACCAGGCGCGCGAGCACCCGCCGCCCCAGCTCCCGCTGCTCGGCCCCGAGCGGCAGCGCGGACGCCAGCTCGTAGAGGGCCGACCCGGCCGCGGGCGGAGCCAGCCAGTCCATGTCGTCGACGAGCCCCTGCTGGAGCGCCACGCGCACCCCGGCGACGAGCGCCTCGGGCTGCAGCCCCTCGAGAGGCCCGGGCCCCTCCTCGCCCGTCGCCCGGGCCAGCGCCGCCATCGACTGCCGCCACGACGCCCGCCGCTCGGCCGCGCCCTCGAGCTTGTGCAGCTCCAGCAGGCCGCTCGCATAGAACGTCGCGTCGCGCATGGGGGGGCAGCCTCGGGCTCCGCCCTCCAGGCTACAGGGTGCGGGGCCTCGTTGAGAAATACGTGCTACACCCCGCGCCCCGCGATGATCGTCCTCGACAAGGTCACCAAGCGTTTCGGCCCGAAGATCCTCTTCGAGAACGTCAGCGTGCAGTTCGACCCCGGCAAGCGCTACGGCGTGACGGGCGCCAACGGCGCCGGAAAGTCCACGCTGCTCGAGATGCTCGCCGGCCAGGACGACTGGGACGCCGGCTCGATCGACATCCCGGGGGGCCTCAAGCTCGGCGTCCTCGAGCAGAACCACTTCGTCTACGACGAGCAGCGCATCCTCGACACGGTGATGGCCGGCAAGGCCGAGCTGTGGGCGGCGATGAGCGAGAAGGAGCGCCTGCTCGCCGGCGAGGTCGACGACGCGGTGGGCCTGCGCCTCGCGGAGCTCGAGGGGGTCATCGCGGAGCACGACGGCTACTCGGCCGAGAGCCAGGCGGCCGAGCTCCTCGTGGGCCTGGGCATCCCGGCCGAGAAGCACGCCGAGCCGATGCGCAGCCTCCCCTCGGGCTACAAGCTGCGCGTCCTCATCGCCAAGGTGCTCTTCGGCCGGCCCGACGTGATGCTGCTCGACGAGCCGACCAACCACCTCGACCTCGAGTCGATCCACTGGCTCATCCGGTTTCTGACCGACGAGTTCACGGGCACGCTGCTCGTCGTCTCGCACGACCGGCACTTCCTCAACTCGGTCGCCACGCACGTGGCCGACATCGACTACCGCACGATCACCATCTACACGGGCAACTACGCCGACTTCGTCGGCGCCAAGTACGAGAACCAGCAGCGCGCCGACGCGGTGGCGCAGAGCGCCAAGAAGAAGATCGGCGAGCTGCAGGACTTCGTGCAGCGCTTCGGGTCGCACGCCGCCAAGAGCAAGCAGGCGCAGAGCCGCCTCAAGCAGATCGAGAAGCTCGAGGAGGTCGTCGAGACCAAGGGGGCCAAGCGATCGAGCCTGGTGCGCCCCTACGTGCGCTTCGAGATCGACAAGCCGAGCGGGCGCGACGTGCTGCGCGTCGAGGGCGTGCGCAAGGCGTTCGGGGACAAGGTGGTCGTCGACGGCGTGAGCCTGAACGTCAACCGCGGCGACCGCATCGCGCTCGTGGGGCGAAGCGGCATCGGCAAGTCGACTCTGCTCAAGATGATGGTCGGCGCCTACAAGGGCCTCGACGCCGAGACGCGCCCGTACACGCTCTCGCCCGACGCGGGCGAGGCGCGCTGGGGGCACGACGCGAGCGTCGGCTACTTCGCGCAGGACCACCACGAGGCGCTCGGCGAGACGGCCAAGGGCACCACGCCCTACGACTGGCTGTACCGCTTCGACAAGCTCCGCCCGCAGGAGGAGATCCGCGCGATCCTCGGGCGCCTGCTCTTCAGCGGCGAGGCGGCGCTCAAGCCGACCGAGGCGCTCTCGGGCGGCGAGGCGGCGCGGCTGCTGCTCGGCAAGATGGTGCTCGGCAAGCACAGCGTCCTCGTGCTCGACGAGCCGACCAACCACCTCGACATCGAGTCGATCGAGGGGCTGCTCGACGGGCTGCTCAGGTTCCAGGGGACGGTGCTCTTCGTCAGCCACGACCACCACTTCGTCGCGCGCCTGGCCACGCGCGTCCTCGAGCTGCGCGACCGCGAGCCGGGCGACGCGGGCGAAGGCTGCGTCGTCGAGGACTTCGGCGGGACGTACGAGGAGTTCCTCGAGAGGGGCGAGCGGAAGCGCGCGAGCGCGTGACGTAGGGACTGCTGCGTCGATGCGAACGCGACGACCCGCGGTGGCGAGCCCGAGCCGCCACTCGGCTTGCCGCCACGAGCATCCTCGAGCCGTCGAGGAGCGCGGACGCGGGGGGTATCTACGATCGTCCAGAAATGCTTCGGACTCCTAACCATCTCGCGGTCGCCCCGAGCGGCCCCCAGGGAGCGAGCAACGCTACCGCGCGATCGTCTCGGCGCTCGGCGAGGGCATCGTCCTCATTCTGCGCCATCCTCACCGGGTGCGCGGCGGCCTCCATCGGGATCGCGCTCTACCCCGATCACGCCACCGAGCCGTCGATCCTGCTGCGTCGCGCCCACGACGCGATGTACCGCGTCATTCCTGGCGTTCGGACGTCGGCGGCGCCGTCCGCGCATCGCTCGCCGGATAGCACCTGAGGCTCTCCCAGCGCCGTCCGTAGACTGGCTTGCAGTAGTAGGTCTGTACCAGGCCACACCCGGCCACCACGTAGTATGGACGCGGGCGCTCGAGGCGTGCGTGGCTTTCGTCCCACATCGAGAGGCGCTCGGGATCCGCTCGGACATCGGGAGGAGCCTCCTCGTGAGGAGGGTAGTAGACCTTCGTGTCGACGGCGACGCGGTCCTCCGGACAGGAGTGATTCCAGGCGAACGTCCAGCGCGCCGTCGCCTCGGTCGAGAAGCCACACCCGGCATGGGCGACGGCGAGGATGACGAGCGCGGAGCGGGCCGCGTGGGGCGCGCGGTCGCCCGGCTTCCCTCCGAACGGGGCATCCTGGCGTGGAGCTCCTGTCGTGAGAGCCTGTTTGCGGGTCACGCGCACGCCCGCTGCACGGCGCGCGCCCGCCCTCGGATGGTCGGATCACGGCCCGATCGACAGCACTAGACTCCTCGGCGCATGCAGGACGCGGTGGAGGACGCCCACGCGTCGAGCGAGCCCGCGCAGGGACGGCTCGACCTCACGCGGCTGCACGCGGCCCGCAGGCGCCGAACGATGCGACGGGTTGCGATGGCGGCCGTGGGGCTCGCCGCCCTCCTTGCGCTCTATCTCATCCCCGTCGCGCTCGGCCAGTGCGGCAAGCCGCCCAGGTGAGCCCTGCGACGCCTCCGGCGTAACGCCCGGTTTGCTCGCCGCTCGGCGGCCGCCTGGGGACGTTCAGCCGGTTTCACATGTGGATGGCGGCGATCGCCAGGACGATCGCCGCGAGCTCGGCCTCGTCGTAGTGGCGCGCCGCCTCCTCCTCGGCCGCGCAAGTTCCGGACCTCCCGCTCGCCCCAGCCGCGCTCGACCTGTCGTCGGACCCCTCCCGGCCTTACAGGTTCCTGGGCGACCGCGTGAGGGCGAGCGGCATGCTCGAGCCGGTAGAGGGGTTTCTCGGGACCGAGCGATTCGAGATCCTGCGCTGGATCGGCGAAGGGGCGGTCGGCGTCGTCTACGAAGCGTTCGACCACGAGCTGGGCACGAAGGTCGCGCTCAAGGTGCTGCGCGCGGTGAGCCCCGAGACGCTCCGCTCGATGAAGCACGAGTTCCGGTCGGCGCAGGACCTGAGGCACCCCAACCTCGTCCGGCTGGGTGAGCTGTTCGAGCACCGGGGGCACTGGTTTTTCACGATGGAGCTGGTCGACGGCGAGGGGTTCCTCCAGTACGTGCGCGGCGGCCACGTGGGCCCGCTGCCGTGCGACGAGGCGCGCCTGCGCACGGCGCTGCCGCAGCTCGCCCGGGGGCTCCTCGCATTGCACGAGGCGGACAAGGTGCACTGCGACGTGAAGCCCTCCAACACGCTCGTCACGCACGACGGCCGCGTGGTGATCCTCGACTTCGGGCTCCTTCGCGAGGCGCCCGAGTTCAGCAAGGCGTGGGGGATCGCGGGCAGCATCGCCTACGTCGCGCCGGAGCTGGTGCAGGGCGAAGCCGTGGGACCGGCCGCGGACTGGTACGCCGTCGGCGTCATCCTCCACCAGGCCCTCACCGGCGAGCTCCCCTTCCGCGGAGCGACGGCGGACGTCCTGGACGAGAAGCTGCACGGCGAGCCGCCGCGGCCGAGGACGCTCGTACCGGCGATCCCCGACGATCTCGATCACCTGTGCGCGGATCTGTTGCGACGGGATCCGAGCGCTCGCCCGGGCGACCGCGAGATCCTCCGCCGGCTGGGCGCCGTGAAGGGCGACGCCGGCGAGTCGCCCGTCGAGCGCGCGGCGCCGTTCGTCGGCCGGCGCGCGGAGCTGCGCACGATGGACGGCGCCTTCGACGCGACGCGCGAGGGCCACGCGGTGACGGTGTTCGTGCGCGGCGCGTCCGGCGTCGGCAAGACGGCCCTCGTCCGCGAGTTCGCGCAGCGCGTCCAGGCGCGGCGCCCGGACACCATCGTCCTGAGCGCCCGCTGCTACGAGCGCGAGTCGGTCCCCTACAGGGCCGTCGACGGCATCATGGACGGCCTGGCCGAGACGCTGCGAGGCCTGCCCGACGACGAGCGCGCGTCGGTGCTCCCCGAACGGGCCCACCTCCTGGGCCGCGCCTTCCCCGTGCTCGCGCCGCTCTGCGGGCGCCGGCCGGCGGGCGGTGAGGCGTCCATCGCGAGCCCCCACGAGCAGCGGCTGCGGCTCTACGCGTCGGCGCGTCAGCTCCTCGCGCGCCTCGCGCGCAAGCGCCCGCTCGTGCTCGTCATCGACGACTGGCAATGGGCCGATCGAGACGGCGCCGCGCTCGTCGCGGAGGTGCTGCGTCCGCCGGGCACGCCGCCCCTCCTCGTCATCCTGGCGGAGCGCGTCGGGACCGGGGCCGTGCCCGCGACGTCGCGATCGGAGCTCGAGGGCGAGGTGCGTCCCATCGACCTCGGACCGCTGTCGCGCGAAGACGCCGAGGAGCTCGCGCTGCGCCTGCTCGGCCGAGCGAGCGGCGCGCAGGCGGCCTCGATCGCGCGCGAGGCCGGGGGGCACCCGCTGTTCATCGAGGAGCTCGTGCGGCAGCGGCGGGCGAGCCGGGCGGAGGGAGCCGCGCTCCGCCTCGACGAGGCGCTCTGGGGACGCGCGAGCCGGCTGGATCCTCCCGTCCGCCGCGTCCTCGAGCTGGTGGCCATCGCGGGCGCGCCGATCACGCACGAAGTCGCCGCGCACGCGGCCGGCGGCGGTCTCGGCAGCGTGCTCGCCTCGACGTCGGCCCTGAGCGCCGGTCGGCTCGTGCGCACCAACGGCGTCGGGCGGAGCGGTACCGTCGAGCCGTACCACGATCGCGTCCGCGAGAGCGTCGTGTCCCACCTGCCGCCGCCGGTGCAGAAGGAGTGGCACGCACGCCTGGCCGTCGCCCTCGAGAGCGCGGCGCCGTCCGAGCCCGAGGCGATCGCCGAGCACTGGCAGGCGGCGGGCGAGGCGGGACGCGCCGCGCAGTTCGCGCTCGAGGCGGCCGGCAAGGCGTCCGGCGCGCTGGCGTTCGACCTCGCGGCCCGCCTGTACCGCATGGCCCTCGAGGTGGGCGACTTCCCGGCGGCCGAGCGACGCGCGCTGAAGGCGAAGCTCGCCGAGGCGCTGACCAACGCCGGGCGCGGCGCGGAGGCCGGCGACGTCCGGCTGGACCTCGCGCGCGACGCCGACCCGCTCGACGCGCTCGACCTGCGACGCCTGGCCGCCGAGCAGTTCCTGTGCAGCGGGCGGTTCGATCGCGGCGTCGACGTCCTGCGGGGCGCCCTCCGGGAGTGCGGCATCGCCTATCCGGTCTCGCCCTTCGCCGTCGTCGCCTACCTGCTGTTCTTCCGGTTCGTTCTCAAGCTGCGGGGCACGCGGTTCGGCTCGCCGCGCGCCGCCGTGGACCGCCGGACCCTCGTTCGCATCGACACGGCGCGCTCCGCCGGCGCGGGCTTCTCGATGACGGACAACATCCGCGGCGCGTACTTCCAGGCGCGATGCCTGCTCCTCGCGCTCGCCGCCGGAGACGCCGTCCGGATCTGCCGCGCGCTCTGCATGGAGGTCTGCTTCTCGGCCGCCGGCGGCACGCGCACGCGCGCGCGCACCGCCCGGCTGCTGGACCGCGCGCGCGAGATCGCCTCCGGCGTCGCGACGCCGGAGGCCGAGGCGATGGCCGCGACGGCGGCCGGCTACTTCCACTACTTCCTCGGCGAGTGGAAGCCCGCGGCCGACTGGCTCGGGCGTGCCGAGGCGATCTTCCGCGACGAGTGCGTCGGCGTCGCCTTCGAGCTCAACTCGGTGCGGCTGATGCTCTACCGCGCGCTCGCGTTCCTCGGCGAGATCGATGCGCTGGCGGGCCGCGTGCCGCCGGTCTTTCGCGAGATCGAGGATCGCGGCGACCGCTACTCGAGCATCAACCTGCGCGCGAACCCGCGCGCGCTGGTCGCGCTCGCGAGCGACCGGCCGCAGGACGTCGAGCGCGAGGTGAACGAGGCGACGCAGTGGCTCGGGAGCCGGTTCTTCGTGCAGCACTACTTCTGCGTCTGCGCGCTCGCTCAGCACGACCTCTACGTCGGCGAGGGGGCGCGGGCGGTCGCGCGCATGCAGGCGGCGTGGCCGGCCCTGAAGCGTTCGCTCCTGCTTCGCGTGCAGTCGATCCGCATCACGGTGCTCGATCAGCGGGCGCGGAGCGCGCTCGCCGCCGCCGCCGGCGACCCGGCCGGGCGCGAGCGGCTGCTGCGAAGCGCGGAGCGCGACCGCGGCCGGCTGCTCCGCGACGGGCACCCGTGGGCGACGGCCATCGCACAGCTCCTCGGCGCGGGGGCGGCGCACCTGCGACGGGACGAAGCGGCGTGCATCGACCGCCTGCGCGCCGCCATCGCCGCCTTCGACGTCCTCGGCATGGCGCTGCACGCCGCGGTCGCGCGCGCGAGGCTCGCCGAGCGCCTCGGCGGCGACGAGGGTCTCGCCCTGCGCGCCCGCGCCGACGCGTGGCTCGCGGGCCAGCACGTCCGCAACCCGGGCGCGATCGTGGCGACGTTCGCGCCGGGGCTGGCCGGCGACGGGAGGACGTCGTGACCGAGGCGCCGCTGCCCTCGTGGCACGTCGGCGTCGTCGGCGCCGGCGCCGCCGGTCTCGCCGTCGCGCGCGCCTTGATGCGCGCGGGGTACCGGCGGGTCACCGTGCTCGAGCGCGAGCCGCGCGTCGGGGGCAAGTGCTGCACGTTCCGCGACGGCGGACGTTCGTACGAGCTCGGCGCCGGAGCCTTGACCCCCGCCTACGTGCACGTGCGGGCGCTCCTCGAGGAGCACGACCTTCGGCCCTCGCTCGGCTCGATCGCCGCGTACGTCCACGACGGCGCCCGTTCGCTCGCGCGGCTCCGCCGCCCGATCGGCGCCCGCAGCGGCGCGCGCCTCGCGATCGAGGGCGCGCGGCTCGCGGCGACGCTCCTGGCCCACCCGCAGATCCGCCGGCCCGGTCTCGCGGCGATGCGCGAGGGGCGCGGGCTGCACGACCTGCACGAGCCCTTCGCCGCGTGGGCGGCGCAGCGTGGGCTCACCGAGATCGCGCGCACGGTGGAGCCCTGGTTCACCGGCTTCGGCTACGGCTACCTCGACGAGGTGCCGGCGGCCTACGTCCTCAAGTACGCGTCGCTCGCCGGCCCCGTCCGCGAGATCCTCGACGTGGGCTACCAGGGGCTCTGGGAGCGGGTCGCGCGCACGATCGACGTCCGGCTCGGCGTCACCATCCGCGCCATCGAGCGGCGGGACCGCGTCGTCGTGCGGACCGACGACGCCACCTTCCGCTTCGACGCGCTCGTCGTCGCGTGCCCGATCGAGGCGGCGGCGCCGATCCTCGACGCGAGCGACGACGAACGGGCGCTCTTCGCGCAGGTCACCTACAACGACTACCACGTCGTCGGCGCGGTCGTCCGCGGGCTACCCGATGCGCGCTTCGTGTTCTTCGCCGACCACCTCGGGCGGCGGAGCATCGGTCGCCCGATGTTCTGGTACCGCCGGTGGAAGGACCGCGATCTGGTGCTGTTCTACGCGCTCGCGGGCCCGGGCGATCCGCTCGAGTCGACCGTCGCGCGCGTCGCGGACGACGTGGAGCGCCTCGGCGGCTCGTTCGAGCGCGTGCGCGTCGCGAAGCACTGGCGCTACTTCCCGCACGTCGGCCCGGAGGCGATGCGGCGCGGGTTCTTCGATCGGTTCGAGGCGCTGCAGGGCGAGCGCCGCACCTACTACGCCGGCGAGACGCTCTCGTTCGGCGCCGTCGAGCCGGTGGTCGCGTACGCGGAGCAGCTCGTCCACCGCTTCTTCGTCGCGGCTTGAGCTTCTTTGCACGGCACTTGCACCGGCGGGTCCGGGTACGGCCGGAGGCGGGATCCTGCGGTGCAGAAGCGTGATGGTGGTCGAAGACGACGAGGCGATCCGCGAGACGCTCCGCGTGGCGCTCGAGATGGAGGGCTACGTCGTGTTCTGCGCCGAGGATGGCAGGGAGGCGCTCGAGACGCTGCCGCGCATCCCTCGTCCATGCCTCATCCTGCTCGATCTGATGATGCCGGTCATGAACGGGTGGGAGCTCGCCGAGGCGCTCGCGGCGGACGAGGCGCTGGCGACCATCCCGGTCGTGGTCGTGACGGCGTTCGCCGACCGCGCCGCGAAGGTCAAGAAGGCGCGGGGGCTCCTCAAGAAGCCGGTGCAGCTGGACGTGCTGCTGGGCACGGTCAGGCAGCACTGCGGCAGTCCGTAGCCCGGCGGGTGCACGCGGGTGGTTCGGAGGTGAGGTGGCTTCGTTGACTCCCATCGGACTGGAGATCCTCGAACGGGCGCCCGGGGTCCTCGTCGTGGCCGCGAGCTGCGATGGCGAGGTGCTCTTCGCGAACCACGCCTTCGAGGAGCTGCCGCCCGCCGGCGACGCGGAGGGCTCGCCCTCGCACGATGGGGGCGTGCCCCAGCCGACGAAGGACGTCCTCGTCGCCGCGTGCCGGCGGGTCGCGAGCTCGGGCGCGGCCGAGGCGTTCGACGTCGGCCGGCTCGGCCCTGCCGGTCCGCTGTCGTGGTACCAGTGCTGCGTCACGCCGCTTCGCCTCGACGGACGCGCCGCCGCCGCCGTCTGCCGCGACGTCACCGCGTTCAAGCAGGAGGAGGCGCGGCTGCGGCGCAGCGAGTCGCTGCTCATCGACGCGCAGGGGATCGCGCACCTCGGGACCTGGGAGTGGAACCCAAGCGAGCCGGCGGTCGTCTGGTCGGCCGAGGTCTATCGCATCTTCGGCGTCACGCCGGACGAGTTCACGCCGAGCTACGAGGGATACCTGCAGAGGCTCCATCCCGAGGACCGCGAGCGCGTGGGCACCGTGATGACGCGTGCCGCCGCCGAGCATCGCTCGTTCTCCCACGACGAGCGCATCCTGCGACCGGACGGCAGCATCCGCTACCTGCACTCGTGGGGACACCCGGTCCTCGACGCTTCGGGGAGGCTCGTTCGGATGATCGGCGTCTGCCAGGACATCACCGACCGTCAGCTCGCTCAGATCGCTCTTCGCGAGGCCCTCGCCGAAGCCAACGCCACGGCGACCGCGAACGCCCGGCTCTACGCCGAGGCGAAGAAGGCGCTCGGCATGCGCGACGACTTCCTCTCCATCGCCTCGCACGAGCTGCGTACGCCGCTGACGCCGCTCTCGCTGCAGCTCCAGCTCCTGCGAAGACGCATCCGCGAAGGGCTCCGGGCCACGGACAAGGGAGCGGCGACGCAGGACCTGCTCAAGCTGATCGAGACGTCGGACCGGCAGCTCGCCCGGCTCTCGCGGCTCGTCGACGACCTGCTCGACGTGTCGCGCATCCGGACCGGCCGCCTGACGCTCATGCCCGGCGACGTCGACCTGTCGGAGCTCGTTCGAGAGATCCTGGACAACTTCGGTCCCGAGCTGACCCGGGCGGGGTGCAGCGCCGAGCGGCAGATCCAGCCGCACGTGGTCGGCCAGTGGGACCGGGTGCGCATCGAGCAGATGGTCGTGAACCTGCTCACGAACGCCATGAAGTACGGCGCCGGAAAGCCGATCCGGGTCACGGTGTCGGCCGATTCGGGCGCGGCCACCTTCCAGGTGCAGGACTTCGGCATCGGCATCGCGAAGGAGGATCAGCCCCGGATCTTCGATTGCTTCGAGCGGGCGGCGTCCGTCCGGCACTTCGGCGGGCTCGGGCTCGGCCTGTACATCGCGCGCCAGATCGCCGAGCACCACGGCGGCACCATCGGCGTGGACAGCGAGCCGGGCGCGGGAGCGACGTTCCGCGTCACCCTTCCGCTGCGACCCGGTGGTCGAAGGGGCTGACGCGCGCCGGCGCGGCGGCCGCGACGCGCTGCGTGGCATCCCGGTTGCTCCCGCTTCGGTCGAGCCATGCGACTCCCTTCGTTCTTCTCCAGGGCCGGCGGCCGGCGAGGAATTTCTCCCGGTCGTCCAGGAAATTGTCCTCGCGCCGGCGGCGGGGCCGCCGTCGCGCGCGCGCTCGCGGTGGCCGCGCTGCTGGCCGGTGCCCCCGGATGCGCCGAGTCGATGATCCAGTCCCAGGCGGGGTACGACCTCGGGTGCGATCGGGTCCACGTGACGTCGGTCAGTCCGTCGGCCTACGTCGCGTCCGGCTGCGGCAGCTCCGCGAGGTATTTCGTCGACAGCGAGGGCGGGATCATCGGTCCCGCCGACATGCACTCCGACGACGAAACGCTCCCACCCGGGCCTCCCCTGCCTGCCCCGGCCGCCCTCCTCAAACCGCCCTCGGGCGCCGGGGGGTTCGCGTTCGGTGCCTCCGAAGAGGACGTGCGCCGCACGTGCGAGCAGGCGCAGAACGCGTACGCCACGCAGGCGGGCGGCCATGGCTCCTGCGACGGGGTCGCCGCGGACGTGGGCGCGGCGGCGAGCGCGCGCATGACCTACTGCCACGGCACCCTCTGCGGGGTGTCGCTGCGTCTGCCGCTCGCTCCGCACGAGGACCCCGCGCGCGCGCTGCTGCACTGGAAGGCGGCCCTCGTCGCCAAGTACGGCGGTCCGTCGGCCGACCACTCCCACGTCCCCGCCTCGTGCACCCGTGACGTGACCCCCTGCCTGCTCGACGGCACCGGGACCATCCGCTTCGACTGGCGGTGGCCCTCCGGCCAGGGCATCACGTTGTCGGCCGATGCCGACGACAAGCGCACGCCGTCGCTGGACATCGCGTACACGGCTCCCGAGTCCACCCCACGAGGCGCCCCGGGGCTCTGAGCGGAGCGCCTTCGCCGCTGGGGGCAACGACGTCGTGGCGGTCCGAGCATCCAATGGGCGATGCCCCTCCCCCTCTCCATCCTCGACCTGGCCTTCATCCCCGCCGGCGGGACGGCGCGCGAGGCGTACGCCGGCAGCGTCGCGCTCGCCCGGAAGGCCGAGGCGCTCGGCTACCTGCGCATCTGGTACGCCGAGCACCACAACATCCCGACCATCGCCTCGTCGGCGACGAGCGTCCTCGTCGCCCACGTGGCGGCGCACACCGAGCGCATCCGCCTGGGCGCCGGGGGCATCATGCTGCCCAACCACGCCCCGCTCGTGATCGCCGAGCAGTTCGGCACGCTCGCGACGCTGCACCCCGGGCGCATCGACCTGGGCCTCGGGCGCGCGCCCGGCACCGATCCGGTCACCCTGCGCGCGCTGCGCGTCTCGCCCGCGGACGCCGACGACTTCCCGAGCGACGTCCTCGAGCTTCAGGGCTATCTCGGCGACGAGACGCGCGTCGCCGGCGTCGAGGCCACGCCGGGCAAGGGCACGCACGTGCCGCTCTACGTCCTGGGCTCGTCGCTGTTCGGCGCGCAGCTCGCCGCGCGGCTCGGTCTGCCGTACGCCTTCGCGTCGCACTTCGCGCCCGACGCGCTCGAGCAGGCCGTCGCCCTGTACCGCCGCGACTTCCGGCCCTCGGCGCAGCTCGAGACGCCCTACGTCATCGCGGGCCTCAACGTCCTGGCGGCCGACACGCGCGCCGAGGCCGAGGCCCAGCTCCTCGCGGTGCAGCGCTCGCGCGTCCGCGCGCTCATCGGCCGCGGCCAGCGCTGGACCGACGAGGAGGCCGACGCGGTGCTCGAGTCGCCCGCCGGCCGCCACGTGAAGGGCATGACCCGGTACGCGGCGCTCGGCGTCGCCTCCGAGGTGAGCGACTACGTCGAGCGCTTCGCCGCACACGCCCGCGCCGACGAGCTGATGACGGTGCACCCGGCGCCCACGGTGGAGGGGCGGCTGCGGTCGATCGAGCTGCTCGCGGGCGCGATGCGGGCCGCTCCGGGCGGCCCGGCGCCCGTCTAGCGCTCCCCTGCGGCGCACCGGTCAGGGCGACAGCGCGTAGAGCTCGTGGTCCCACGACCCGATGTACACGGTCCCGTCGGCGCCGATGGCGGGCGAGGAGCTCACGTTGGCGCCCGTCGCGAACGACCACACGAGGTTGCCGTCGGGCGAGACGGCGTCGACCTTGCCGTCCCACGAGCCCACGTAGATGGTTCCGTCCGCGCCGATGGCCGGCGACGAGCGGATCCACCCCGCCGAGGCGAAGGTCCACTTCACCTGGCCGCCCGGGTCGATGGCGTAGAGATGGTCGTCGAACGATCCGATGTAGATCGTCCCGTCCGCGCCGAGCGCGGGCGACGACTCGATGCCCGTGTCGAAGGTGAGCGCGGCGAGCAGCACGCGCCACTTCTGCGTGCCGTCGGGGGCCAGCGCGTACAGGTAGTGATCGTAGGATCCGGCGTAGACCGTGCCGTCGGGCGCGATCGCCGGCGACGAGTAGATCGAGTCTCCCGTGGCGAAGGTCCACGCGAGCGAGCCGTCCGGGTGGAGCGCGTACTCCTTGGTGTCGAAGGATCCGACGTAGACGGTGCCGTCCGCCGCGATCGCGGGCGACGAGTCGACCCAGTAGTGGGTCGGGTGCGACCACCGCACGGTCCCGTCGGGGTTGATGGCGTAGACGCTCTTGTCGAGGGAGCCCACGTAGATGGCGCCGTCGGCGCCGATCGTGGGCGAGGAGGAGACGGCGGCCCCCGTGGCGTACGACCACTCGACCGTGCCGTCGGGCGCGAGTGCGTAGACCTTGCCGTCGCGGGACCCGACGTAGACCGTGCCGTCCGACCCGATCGCGGGCGACGAGTCGACGAGACCGCCCGTCGCGAACGCCCACTTGCGCGTCCCGTCGGGGGCGATCGCGTAGAGCGACTCGTCGTTCGAGCCGACGTAGATCGTGCCGTCCGCGGCCACCGCGGGCGACGACGCGATCGGCCCGCCCGTCGCGAACGACCACTTCACGGTGGCGGCGTGCGGCCCCACGGCGTCGCTGCGCCTCGTGTGCGTCGCGCCCCGTCCGAACATGCTCCACGGCCCGTCCGGGGTGGCCGCCGCAGGTCCGCCCGCGTCGGCGGCGTCGCCGTGCGAGGACGAGCACGCGGCGACGACGAGCAGCAGGATCCCGACGGGACGGGCGCGCATGCGGCAGGCCGTCAGTGTGCGCGACCCGCCGGGGGCGCGCAACGCCACAATCGTCTAGCGCGCCCGTCGCAGCGACACGCTCACGGCGCCGACGCAACCTCCGCGTAGGGCATGCCCGCCGTGCCGGAGACGGGCGCGGGCGCGCTCCACCCGCACGCCGTGAGCATCGAGAGCGCGACCGGCCCTCCGCTTGCGGAGGTCAGCGCGGCCACGGCCGTCGCGCCGCACACGCCCGCGGCGACCGTCGGACGGCTCTTCACGGCTGCCGGCGCAATGACGACCGGGACCGACCACGTCGCGCCGTCGTAGACCGACGCGTAAGGATATCCCTTCGCGCCCTGCCATACGGCGACGGCGCCGCCTCCGGGGAGGGGCGCAACGGCCGGCGCGAGGCTCGTCGACGGGCTGCCGGTGAGGTTGGCCGGCGTGCTCCAGGACCCGACGGTTCGGACCGTGTACCGGAGCGATGCGCTCGTGCTCCCTTGGTACACGATCATCGCGTCCGCTCCGCCGCCCGAGAGCGCCACGATCGCGGGCGAGAGCTGGACGCTCGCCTCCTGCGATTTGGTCACGTCGACCTCCGGACCCCAGCTGCCATTCCACGTCTGGGACATCACGGCGCCGCTGTTGCCGTCGACGAAGGCGAGGACGAAGGTCGAGCCCACCGCCGCCGCGGCCGGCGCGGCGAGCCCGTAGATCTTCGCCCCGGCGTTGCCCGGAGCTGCGGCAGCGCTCCATGCCGAGCCGTCGAACACCGCCTGGTAGTAGTCGTAGTCGTGCGCGCCCCAGTACACGACGTGCGCCGCCGACGCGAGCACGCCGAGCGCCGGGTCGCCCTGCGGCGACGTCGGCAGGCCCGCGACGGATGCAGGCGCCGACCACGAGCCCGCGTACTGCGTCCACACGAGGCCGGACGCCGGGGACGAACCCGCGAACACCCCGAGGTACCCCGTGCCGTACGCGGCGAGCGCCGGCTCGCCGGTGACGCCCTGCGAGACCGTGCTCGTCGACGACCAGACCCCGCCCGTGGAAACGGCCTGCGCGATCGCGGTCGACGAGGCGGCGAGCAGGGCGAGCGTCGAGCTGCACGCGCCCGCGTCCGTGATGGGGACCCCGGCGTCCGTGCAGAGGGGCCCGCCGTCGGCCGACGCGTCGACGTGCGTGGAGCCGTCGGCCGCGTCGGCGGCCCCGTCGAGGGCGGAGGCATCGCCGCCGCCGCCGTCGTCGCCGTGCGCGGGAGCGTCCGTGACCGTGCCGTCGGCGGAGGAAGCGCTTTCCTCGGACGCGTCCGGAGCCGCGGCGTCGGCGGAGCCGTCGCCCGACCCCGATGCCTCGGGGCCGGACGAGCTGCCGCACGCGACCGCGGCGACCAGCGCGCACGATGCGGCGAGGAGGGGAAGGGCGCGATGTGCCGGCATCTCTCCAGTCTATCCCGGAGCCGCTCGAGCACCGTGGCCCACGACGCCGGGGTCGTTGCCCGTGAGGGAGGCCGGCGATCGTGGTGCTGGCCTTCGTCGTGCTGGGGCAGGCGATCGACGAAGCAAACCCGTCGGGGCCGTACTCCCAGTCGGAGCCAACGCCTTCACGATGGCCCGCGCGCACGACATGTAGAGCGGCGTCTCGTTCTCGGGGACCTCGAGGATGGCGATGCATCGGGTCGGACGTGGCCTCGCCGGTGACCCAACTCGCAGCCGTGTAGCCGCCGGCGGCCGCCGCCCTGACGCCGCCATCTGCTCGATCCACGCCCCCCTCGCCGAAGTAGCTCTCGGTGTCGACGCTCGGGACGCGCGCGGCACGGCGCCATTGGGCAAGCGGCTCCGTTTCCTCTATCCTGACTGCCGGCATGTCGGTCGAGGTCGCGCCCGACGACGTCCCCCGTCCGGGGGAGGTGATCGCGAACAAATACGTGGTCGGTCGGGTCCTGGGCGTCGGAGGCATGGGCGTCGTCGTGGCCGCTCGCCACATCCAGCTGCAGCAGCCGGTCGCGGTGAAATTCATGCTCGGATCGAAGCGGCCCGCCGCCGAAGCCGTGGCGCGTTTCCTGCGGGAGGCCAGGACGGCGGGCCGGCTTCGCAGCGAGCACGTCGTGCGCGTGCACGACGTGGGCACGACCGAGCGCGGCGAGCCGTTCATGGTCATGGAGCTTCTCGATGGCCGCGACCTGGGCGCGCGGCTCGCCGAGCACGGGCCGTTGCCGATCCACGAGGCGGTCGACTGCGTGCTGCAGGCCTCCGACGCCATCGCCGAGGCGCATGCGTGCGGCGTGGTGCACCGCGACCTCAAGCCGTCGAACCTGTTCTTGACGACGCGATCGGACGGCTCGCCGTGCGTGAAGGTGCTCGACTTCGGCATCTCGAAGTCGACGCGCGTGGCGGGGCCTGCCGCGAGCCTGACCAGCAGCGCCGCCGTCATGGGCTCACCGCTCTACATGTCGCCGGAGCAAGTGCGCAGCTCCAAGAACGTCGACGAACGCACCGACGTCTGGTCGCTCGGTGTCATTCTCTACGAGCTGCTGACCGGCCGGCCGCCGTTCGCCGGCGAGACGTTCTCGGCGATCTGCGTGACGATCGCCACCGAGGCTCCGACGCCCATGCCGAACTGGCGTTCGGACGTGCCGCCCGAGCTCGAAGCGACGATCCTGCACTGCTTGCAGAAGGACCCCGGCCAGCGGATGCCCAGCGTCGCGCGCCTGGCGGAGGCGCTGAAGGCGTTCGGCTCGCCGGCGATGCAACACCTGGTGGATCGAATCGCGCGGCACGCGGCGGAGAGGACCGTCGGGCCGGACGACCTCACGACGACGGAGATGGCCCCGACGGCTCCCGCGTCGGCGTGGGGTCGAACTCACAAGGGCGCTCGCGGAAGGCGGACCGCGTTCCTCGGGGCCGTCGGGGGCGTTGCCGTCGCCGCGATCGTCGGCTCCGCCCTTCTGCTCGCGCGTGGGCGCTCCGGCCCGGCGGTGTCCGCGACCGCCGCGAGCCCTTCGCACGCGGCCACGGCGACGCCACCGGCCGCGCTTCCGTCCACGCCGGCTCCCGCGAGCAGCGCCGCGAGCACCCCGTCCGCGACGAGCGAGCCACCCTCTCCGTTGCTGCACCCGCACCCGCCGGCGCCGATCGCATCTCACCGGCGTCCTCGGCTCGGCCATGCGCCTGCCGTCACACCCGGCGCCGCGGCCCCCAGAGCAGCCCCCGGCGGCGCGCCCTCGGTCGCTGGCGCGTCGTCATCTCCGGCTTCCGGCGGTGACCCCGAATCCGCGCTCGAAGGCCGCAAGTGATAGGGCGTCGCCTGCTCCGCAGAACGCTGCCCGTCTGCGCCGTCCTGCTCGGCGCCGCCGCCGCGGCCGGTCCGGCGCGGGCCGACGACTCGACGACCGACGCCACGCTCGCCGAGAGCCTCTTCGAGCAAGCCAGAGCGCTCATGGCCCAGGGCCGCTACGCCGACGCATGCCCGAAGCTCGCCGAGAGCCAGCGGCTCGATCCCGGCGGCGGCACGCTCGTCAACCTCGCCGTTTGCCACGAGAACGAGGGCAAGACGGCGTCCGCGTGGGCGGAGTTCGAAGAGGCGCTCGCCGAGGCGAAGCGCGAAGGACGTGACGATCGCGAGCGCCTCTCCTCCAATCACCTTCAGGTGCTCGAGCCTCGGCTCAGCCGGCTGCAGATCGTCGTGCCTGCATCGAGCCGCGTGAAGGGGCTCACCGTGTCGCTGGACGGCGTCGTCGTGGAAGACCCGGCGTGGGGTGTCGTCGTCCCGCAGGACCCGGGCGCGCACGTCGTCGCCGCGCGGGCCCCGGGCTTCGAGGACTGGAAGCGCGAGGTGCGGCTCGACACGCCGGGACAGCTCGTGGCGGTGGAGATCCCGCCGCTGCACCCGAGCGAGGTCGCCGCCGCCCCGGCCGCGACGGCGGTCATCCCCCCTCCCCCGGGGTCCATCGTCCCTGCCGCGCGTCCGCGCGCCGGCGCCCAGCGCACGGTGGCGTATGCCCTCGGCGCGACGGGCATCATCGGCGTGGGGCTCGGCACCGCCGCGGCCATTCTGGCCAGCGCCGCGTATGCCAGCTCTCGACGGAACTGCAGCAGCCCGACGGATTGCTCCAATCACGGCCAGGCGGTGATCGATCGCGACACGGCATCGAGCTGGGCGGCGGCGTCGACCGTCGCGTTCATCGCCGGAGCGGGCTTGCTCGCTGGGGGCGCCCTGCTCTTCTTCGCCGTGCCCACCGCGCCGTCGTCCGGAGCGGCGGGGCTCGCCGTGCGGGGGGCGTTCTAGGTGCGCGCCCGCGTCGCGATTCCGATCCTGGCGAGCGGCGCGGCGCTCGTGTTGGGGTGCGCGCGCATCCTCGGCTTCGGCGACGTGCCCTCGCCGGACGCAGGCCAGGACGCGAACGAAGAAGAAGCCGCGCCGGACGCCTCGGGCGACGTCGCAGCGGACGGGGGCGGGTGCGCGCTGTTCCACGTGCCGCCGCCGCCTGCGAGCGAGGATCCGTCCGACGCGGGGGATCAATCGTTCGTCGTGGCCGTGCACACGATCGACTTCGGGGTCGAGACCGACGGAGGCCCACCTCCCCTGCTCGGGCTCGACCTCGACGGCATCGACACGTGCTGCCAGGGCGGACCCGAGTCGTGCAAGGCGGCCGTCGCGGGCAGCACGCATTGCGACGACCCCGGGGGTCGCGACAACCAGGAAGGTCGACTCCTCGCGACCTTCGCGCAGCTGGCACCGGGCTCCTTCGACCAGGACACGATCAACCAGCGCTTCGCTTCCGGCAAGGAATCGCTGCTCTTGCAGGTCTCGCACTACAACGGCCAGGCGAACGACACGCAGGTCTCCGTCGCCATGTTCGCCTCGCACGGGCTGGTGCCCGGACCGGATGGCGGCGCCACCACCGCGCAGTGGAACGGGACCGACACCTGGACGGTCGACCCGCGATTCGTCGTCGGGGGGGGCGATGCCGGCCCCGTCGTCCCGACTCACTTCGACATCCATGCCTACGTCGTCGGCGGCGTGCTGGTCGCCAAGATGGAGCTCCCGCTCCCGTTTCCAGCCAACGGCGTCGACATCGACCTGACCGCCGCCATCGGCATGGCCCGAATCGAGCCCGCCCTCGGGTCCTTCCGGCTCGCCGAGGGCATGCTCGCGGGCCGCTGGACGGCCTCGAGCGTCTTGACGTGGTTGCAGACGTTTCGGAGCGCGTTCGGCTACATCTGCAAGGGCACGGCCCTCTATTCGAACGTGAAGCAGACCATCTGCGGGTCGCTCGACGTCGTGGGCGATCCCACGCAAGACCGCACGGGAGCGACCTGCGATGCGATGTCGCTCGCACTCGCGTTCACGGCCGATCCCGCCCAACTGGGTTCGAGCGCGACGGGCGCGACGCCGTCGACCTGCCCGGACGCCGGGCCGGACGACTGCACGATGCCGTGAGCGCGGCTCGGCTGCGCCGAGAAACGTCCGGATTCGTCTGTCTCGACGCAGCGGTCGACTGGCTTGCTGCAAGTTCCGTTCGACGGGACGGAGAGCTTCCCCTACCCCTCGACGTGCACCTTGCCGCCGCCGAGCTTTCGCGCCTCGAGCAGCGCCTTTCCGGAGCGCTGCACGATGTCCTCGCCCGATTCGCCCGACGGCGGCACCCACAGCGCGCCGCCCACCGACAGCGTGACGCGCTGGCCGTCGCCCGTCGTGCCGAGCGACTGCGCGGCGATCGACGCGGCCATTCGCTCGCCGACGGCACGCGCCGCCAGGGCGTCGGCCCCCGGCAGGAGAACGCCGAACTCGTCGCCCTCGAGGCGCGCGAGGACGTCGTACTCGCGCAGGCAGGTCTTGAGGCGCCCGGCGATCTGCTCGAGCACCTCGTCGCCCACCGGCACCCCGTACTCGTCGTTGAGCGCCGCCATCCCGTCGACGTCGAGGCGCAGCACCGCGTAGCTGTCCCAGGCGCGCGTGCTGCGGCCGTGCTCGCGGTCGAGCTCCTCGCGGAAACGGCGCGGGTTGAGCAGCCCCGTCAGCGGGTCGAACGGCGACAGGTCGGCGATGCGCGCCTGCAGCTGCTTGTTCTGCCGCTCGGCCGCGCGCTCGCGCGTCACGTCGCGCACGAAGACGACGCGCCCGGGCGCCTTGCCGTCGCGCGAGATCGGCACGCCCTTGCACAGCACCGTGCGCGGCCGCGGGCGGCGCACGTCCACGTCGACCACGACCTTGGGCACGCCGAGCGGCGCGTCGGCGGAGGCCGCCGCCAGGAACGTGTCCGGCTCCTCGCACGCCCGCGAGAACGCCTCGAGCACCTCGGCGCGCGGCTTGCCGACGTACGCCGCCGGCTCGACGCCGAAGAGCTCCCCCGCGCGCCGCCCGATCATGCGGCAGCGCCCCTCGCCGTCGAACACGATGAGCCCCTCGTCGGCCGCCTCGAGCACCGTCAAGAAGGCGCACTGGAGAAAGCTGCTCCACTCGGGATCGTCGGCGGGCATCGGGGCCTCTCCGTAATCGTACTTCGGAACGGCGCGAGTTGTCCTATTCTGCGGGCCCGCCCGGCCCCAGCCCGTCCGATCCGGGCGCGACCCCATCGATTTTCCGCTCCCCCATGGCTCATTTCACTCTCTCCCCCCGGCATCGCCTCGTCGTCCGCGCCGTGGCCGAGGGGCTGTTCGCCCACGACGACGGGCCGCGCCCCGAGCAGCTCGACCGCGTCGTCGCACGCTACGAGGAGCAGGTCGGCGCCGTCAGCCGCCAGCTCCGGCCGGTGCTGCTGCTCGCGCTCGACTTCGTGCGGTGGCTGCCGCTGCTGCTCCTCGTCGCGATGCGCCCGTTCGAGGAGCTTCCGGTCGAGCGGCGCACGGCCCTGCTCGAGCGCATGGAGCGATCGCGCCTCTGGCCGCTCGTGCTCTCGTTCGTCGCCTACAAGACGTTGCTCACGATGATCTTCTTCGAGGACGAGTCGGAGCAGCGCGCGATGGGATACCCCGGCCCCGAGAGGAAGCGATGGCTGACGCGCGCGGCGTGACGGTGGTGCGCGGCCGCGACCGGCGCGCGCCCGTGTCGCTGTCGGCCGACGTCGTGATCGTCGGCTCGGGCGCCGGCGCCGCGGTCGCCGCGCGCGAGCTGACCCGCGCCGGGCGCAGCGTCGTCGTGCTCGAGGAGGGACCGTTCGTCGCGCCGAGCGAGTACGGGCGCCTGCCGCCGATGGGCACGTTCCGCCGCTGCGCGCGCGAGGCGGGGCTCTCGGCCGTGGTCGGCCTCGGGGACTCGCCGTTCATCAGCCTCCTGCAGGGCCGGTGCGTCGGCGGATCGAGCGTGCTGACCGGCGGCGTGTGCTTCCGCATCCCCGAGGAAGTGCTGCACCACTGGTCGCGCGACCTCGGCCTGCCGTCGATGACGCCGGAGGCCCTCGACGAGCACTTCCGCGTGGTCGAGGAGGTGGTGCACGTCGAGACGGTGCCCGACCACATGCGCTCGCGCGGCACGCAGCTTTTCGTGGAAGGCGCGGCGAAGATGGGCATCGAGATGAAGCCGCTGCGCCGAAACACGCAGGGCTGCCGCGGCGCGTCGCGCTGCAACTTCGGCTGCCCGCACGGCGCGAAGCTCAGCGTCGACGTGTCCTTCCTGCCCGACGCGTGCGCCCGCGGGGCGACCATCGTGAGCGACGCGCTGGTCGACCGGGTCGACGTGACCGGGGGCGTCGCGCGCGGCGTGCGCGGGCGCTTCCTCGACGAGGACCGCGAGGGGCGCGTGCCGTTCGAGGTGCGGGCGAAGGTCGTTGTCGTGGCGTGCGGATCGCTGCACACGCCGGTGCTCCTGCGCTCGAGCGGCGTCGACTCGCCGCACGTCGGCCGTCACCTGACGTTGCACCCGGCGGTGCGCGTCAGCGCGCTGTTCGACGAGGTGGTCGAGGGCTGGGACGGCGCGATGCAGCCGGTCTTCAGCGACCAGTTCGCGAGCGAGGGCGTGACGCTCGTCGGCGTCTACCCCGGCGTGAGCGTGCTGGCGGCCGGCTTCCCGGGCGTCGGACGCAAGCACCGCGCGCTGGTGCACCGCACGCCGAACCTGGCGGTGTTCGGCGGCATGATCCACGACGAGGGGGGCGGCCGGGTGCGGCGCACCTTCGGGCGCGAGCCGCTGGTCACCTACCGCATGGCGCCCGAGGACCGACCGCGCCTCGTGCGGTGCATCGAGCTGCTCGGGCGCATGGCCTTCGCCGCCGGGGCGCGCGAGGTGGCGATGCCGATCTTCGGCATCGACACGCTGAAGAGCGAGAAGGAGATCGACGACCTGGTCGCGCGCCCGCCGCCGATGCGGCGCGTCGAGTGCACGGCGTTCCACCCGCTCGGCTCCGCCAAGATGAGCCGCGACCCGCGCGCCGGCGCGGTGCGCGAGACGGGCGAGACGTGGCAGGTGGACAACCTGTTCGTGTGCGACGGGAGCGTGCTGCCGACGAGCATCGGCGTGAACTCGCAGCTACCCGTCATGACCGTGGCGCACAAGATCGCGACCGGGATGGCCGCCGACTGGGCGCGGCTCGCGCGCCGCGCGGCGTGAGACCTCGCCGAAGGGCGAGCTGCGCGACCGGAGGGCGACCGGCGCGTCATTGCGGCGGCCGACGCCGCACGCCGGTCTCCCACTCGCCGTACGGCGAGGACAGACCGAAGTCGCGCGCCAGCATGGCGATGCGGCGGCGGTTCACCGGCGACGGCTCGTGCTTGCCCGCGAGCCAGGCGCGCACGGTCCACGTGCTCACCTCGCACTCGAGGGCCAGCATGCGCGTCCCGCCGAGCGCGTCGACGAGCGCCTGCAGCGTCTCCTCTTTGTTTCGTGTCGCCGCTGCCAAAACCGAAATCCCCAGTCCCCGGGACGATTGCAGCGAAGCACCCCAATCAGAACAAGGCTTGATCGCAGCAGAGGCCGCTCGGGCTGCCCATCGGGCCGCCGGCCGGCCATAATGGCGCGATGCGACGAGGCGTTCCGATGCTCGCGGCGGCGGCGGTGGTGGTGGTGGCGGCGTGCGGGACCTCGCACGACGCCGCGCCGCCGCAGATCGGGTCGATTGCCGGCTTCGGGCTGGCGCTCCACGGCTCGACGGCGCGCCTCGTCGTGTCCGCGCCCGACGGGACCGCGCTGCTCGACGGGCTCGACTCCTCGGGCGACGTCGGTACGCCCCCGGCGACGTACGCCAACGACGACGCGCCGCCGATGACCGGCTTCGCCGTGCGCGACGTCTCGACGAGCTACAAGATGCAGTTCGGCTCGTTCGACATCACCGACACGCCCGGCGCCCCCTGGCGCGTCGCCCGCAGCGCGCAGTGGGACGGGGCCGAGGGGTCGCCCATCACGCTGGTCGACGGCTCCGGCGCGACGCTCGCGACCATCACGCCGCGCAAGGGCCTGTCCGACGGCCACATCGTCTTCGACGTCGAGCCGGGCCCCGGCCCCGAACGGCGCTTCTCGTGGGGCTTCCGCTGCGCGCCGGACGACCACTTCTTCGGCTTCGGCGCGCAGACCTGGGGCACCGAGGCCCACGGCGAGACCATCCCCATCTGGGTGCAGGAGGAGGGCATCGGGAAGGACCTGACGACCGACAACCCGATCGGGCCCTGGTACCTCACCGGCCGGCGCCACTCGAGCGGGATGCCGCTGCCGGAGTACCTGTCGGGCCGCGGCTACATGCTGGTGGCCGAGACGAATCAGCTCTCGACGTTCGCGCTCTGCACCGAGCGCGCCGACGTCGCGCGGGTCGAGCTGCAGATGCCCGTGCGGGTGCACCTGTTCGAGGGACCGGACCCCCACGACGCCCTCGGGCGCATGACCGCGCAGTTCGGCCGTCCGCGCGTGCCGCCCGCGTTCGCGTTCGCGCCGTGGAACGACGCCATCTTCGGTTCGGAGAACGTGCGGCGCGTCGCCAACAAGCTGCGCGCGCTCGGCATCCCCTCGAGCGTCATCTGGACCGAGGACTGGCGCGGCGGCACCTGGACCGGCGACCACTACGCGCTCGAGGAGGAGTGGGACGTCGACCGGACGCTCTACCCCGACTTCGAGTCGGTCGCGCAGCAGCTGCACGGGCAAGGCTTCAAGTGGCTCGTGTACTTCAACTCGTTCGTCGAGCAGGACAGCAAGGCGTGGCCGGAGACCGCTCCCAACGGGTGGCTCATCAAGCAGGCGAACGGCAGCCCGTACACCTTCACCGACGCGAAGTTCGCCCCCGCGTCGATGCTCGACCTGTCCAATCCGGCGGCCGTGGCGTGGGCCGTGGGCAAGATGCAGGCGGCCATCGCGCTCGGCGCCGACGGCTGGATGGGCGACTACGGCGAGTGGCTGCCGACCGACGCGACGCTCGCGGGCGGCTCGGGGCTCGATCTGCACGACCTCTACCCGCAGCTCTGGCAGAAGGCGCAGCGCCAGGCGCTCGACGCCGCGATCGCGAAGGACGGCGTCGAGCGCCTGTCGTTCGTGCGGTCGGGGTGGCTCGGGTCGCCGCCGCTCGTCGACGTCTTCTGGCCGGGCGACCAGCGCACCGACTTCGAGCCCGACGACGGGATGCCCAACGTCGTGCCGATGGGCGTGGGCGTGGGCCTGAGCGGCATCTCGACGTACGGCAGCGACATCGCCGGCTACCAGAACGCGACCAACGGCCCCGTCACCAAGGAGCTCTTCTTCCGCTGGGTGGAGCTCGGGGCGTGGTCGCCCGTCATGCGCACGCACCACGGCTCGTACCCGAAGCTGAACTGGAACTGGGAGAGCGACGAGGCGAGCACGCAGCACTGGGCGCGCTACGCCCGGCTGCACGTCGCGCTCGCGCCGTACCTGCGGGGCCTCGCGCAGGCGGCGCACGACACGGGGGTGTCCATCCTCCGCTCGCTGGCGGTCGAGTTCCCGGGCGACGGCCCGTCGTGGTCGACGGCCGACGAGTGGCTGCTCGGGCCGGGCGTGCTGGTCGCGCCCGTGCAGGTGCAGGGGGCCACGAGCCGCCGCGTGCACTTCCCGCCGGCGGTCTGGTACCCGTGGTGGGGCGGCGCCCCCGTGGCGGGGCCCGGCGACGGCTCGGTGGGCGTGCCGCTGAGCGAGATCGCCGTCTTCGCGCGCGCCGGCACCATCGTCCCGACCTACCCGGACGGCGTCCAGACGCTCGTGCGCGAGCCCTCGTCGGCGGCCGCTGCGTCCACGGTCGGCGACGACCGCGTCGTCTACGCGTTCGCGGGGGCCAGCGGCGCGTTCCAGGAGGCGCCCGACGCGTCGAGCGCCGGCCCCCTCTCCTACACGCTGACGAGCGCCGGCCCGGCGCCGGCGGGCGACGCGTCGGCGACGTGGAACGGCGCAGCGCTGCCGGCCTGCGCAGCGGGTGCGCACGCGTCGTGCTTCGCGGCCGCGTCCGACGGCGTCACGGCCTACGTGACCGGCCCGGGATCGCTGGTCGTCTCGCGCGCGGGGGCGACGGCCGCGACGCTCGTAGCCTCCGGCGGATCGGCCACGCGAACGCTGACCCTGATCGTGCGAATGTGATCGCCACGCCGCCACGCCGCCGGAAGACAGGGGATTGCGCGAGCCGGCAGAGCCCCTGCGCGCGCCCCTTTCGTCTTCTGGCGGCGTGGCGCCGTGGCGATCCACCCTACGTCAGTCGGCGGGCGCGTCGGAGGGCGCGTCCTCGCTCGCGTCAGACGTGGACGCCGCATCGAACCCCGCGTCGGTCCCCTGCCCGGCGTCCGTCCCCGCGTCCGCCCCGCCCGGGCACACGTCGCAGCAGTGGAGCGTCGCGATCAGGTCGTTCGACACGCAGAGCCCCGCCGCGCACGCGCCCGCGTCGTCCGTCGACACCAGCCCCTTGGCCTCGCACGTCGCGCAGATCGACCCGCAGCACGGCTCGGGCGCGTCGCTGGCCAGGCACATGCCCTTGGGGCACGCGCTGCCGGTGGGGGCGAGGTAGCCGAGCGCCTCGCAGCTTCCGCCGTTCGCGTCCGACGCCTTCGGCGACGACGTGCACGCGACGACCGTGACGCACAGGGCGGCGGCGATCCCCCTCACAGCGGCGCCATCTCGTTCTGCTTGAACATCCTGGCGAAGCTCTCCTTGTCGATCGCCTTCTCGACCGCGCTCTCGAACGTGATCGTCCCGTCGCGCACGTAGCGCTCGAGCGCCATGTCCATCGTCTGCATGCCCTGCGACTGGCCGCCCTGCATCAGGCTCGGGATCTGGAACGTCTTGCCCTCGCGGATCATGGCCGCCAGCGCCGGCGAGCCGACGAGGATCTCGTGCACCGCGACGCGCCGCTTGCCGTCGGCCGTGCGCAGCAGCTGCTGCGCGACGATGCCCGCCAGGCTCTCGGAGAGCATCCCGCGCACCTGCGGCTGCTCGTCGGCCGGGAACGCGTTGACGATGCGGTCGATGGTCGAGGCGGCGCTGTTGGTGTGCACCGTGGCGAACACGAGGATGCCGAAGCTCGCCAGCTGCAGCGCGAGCTTCATCGTCTCGTTGGTGCGCAGCTCGCCGATGAGGATGACGTTCGGGTCCTCGCGCCCGGCGCTGCGGATGGCGTGCGCGTAGCTCGAGGCGTGCGCGCCGATCTCGCGGTGGGTGATCTGCGCCTTCTGCGGCTGGTGCACGAACTCGACCGGGTCCTCGATGGTCAGCACGTGGCAGGCGCGCGTCTTGTTGATGTGGTCGATCATCGCGGCGAGCGTGGTCGACTTGCCCGAGCCCGTCGGCCCCGTCACGAGCACGAGCCCCGAGCGCCGGTCGGAGAGCTTGCGCAGGACCGGCGGGCAGCGCAGATCCTCGAGCGTGAGCACGCGCGTCGGGATCGTGCGGAAGACGGCCGCGAGGCCGGTCGTCTTGTGGAAGTAGTTCGCGCGGAAGCGCGCCTTTTCGCCGTACGCGTAGGCGAAGTCGAGGTCGAGCGCCTCGGTGATCGTCGCACGCTGCTCGGGCGTGACGATCTCGAAGAGGAGCGACTGCATCTCGGCGGCGTCGACCGGCCGGTCGCGCATGGCGACCAGCTCGCCGCGAAGGCGCATCGTCGGCGGGTAGCCGATGCCGAGGTGCAGGTCGCTGCCGTTCTGGGCGATGAGCTCGTCGAACAGGGCGTCGATGCGGGCCATCTCACGCTCCTCGCTTGCCGAAGGCGTCCGGGTTCTCGGCCACGGCCGTCGCCGCGTCGCGCGTCACCCGCCCGGCGCGCACGAGGTCCGCCAGCGAGTCGTCGAGGCGCACGATGCCGAAGCCCTTGCCGCGCTGCTGAAGGCTGGGGATCTGGTAGGTCTTCGCGTCGCGGATCAAGGTCCAGAGCGCGACCGAGCCCGGCAAGAGCTCCACGGCCGCGACCATCCCCTGCCCGTCCGCCGAGGGCAGCAGCCGCTGGCTGGCGACGAGGTGCAGCCCGCCGGCGAGGGTCATGCGCACCTGCTGCTGGTCGCCGGGCGGGAACAGGTCGACGAGGCGGTCGATCGTCTTGGCGGCGCTCGGCGTGTTCATCGTCCCGAGCACCAGGTGCCCGGTCTCGCTCGCCGCGAGCGCCATGCGCACCGTCTCGGTGTCGCGCAGCTCGCCGACGACGATGACGTCCGGGTCCTCGCGCAGCGCGGCCTTGAGGGCGCTCGCGAAGGTGCGCGTGTTCGTGCCGACCTCGCGCTGGCTGATCATCGCGCGCTGGCGAGGGTGCAGGTACTCGACCGGGTCCTCGACGGTGATGACGTGGTGCGTGGTCCCGCGGTTGATGACGTCGACGATCGCGGCGAGCGTCGTCGTCTTTCCGTGGCCGGTGGGGCCCGTGACGAGCACCAGGCCCTGGTGGTGGTGGGTGGCGCGCTCGATCTCGGGCGGCAGGGCGAGCGACGCGAGCGTCGGCACCTGGGCCGGGATGCAGCGGAAGCACGCCTTGAGCCCCGTGCGCTGGCGGGCGACGTTGACGCGGAAGCGCCCCACCGTCCCGCGCTCGAGCGCGAAATCGGCCGACCCGTGCTCGTCGAGGGTGGCCTCGAGGCGCCCGGGCACGATGGGCCGGATCATCGCCTCCACCCCCGCCGCGTCGATCGGCGCGCCCCGCGGAAGGAGCTCGCCGGCGATGCGGAGCAGCATCGGGCGACCCGCGACCAGGTGCAGGTCGCTCGCGCCGGCCTCGCGCGCCGTCGAGAGCAGCGCGTCGAGGCGAGCCGGCGTCGGCGAGGACGACGACGACGTCGTCGTCGAGGGTTTGACGACGGCGGCGCCGAACGGGTCGGGGGCGCCCTGCTCGAGCTCGGGCACCTCGATGGGGGCGATGGGCGCGCGCCGGGGCGAGAACGCCGGTGTGAACGCAGGCGCAGGCGCAGGCTCCGGCGCGGGCGCGGGCTGCGGCCGGGGGCGCGACGAAGGGGGCGGATCGGTCACCGGCACCGGCTGGGTGAGGACGAACCGCGCCTGCACGCGCCCCTCGCGCATGACCGCCTGCACGCCCACCGCGCCCACCCCGTCGATGCGCGTCGTCCACGCGGCTGGGCGCCGGTCGAGCTCCTCGACGTAGCGGCTGCCGCCGGCGGCCACGAGCATCGCGAGGATCGCCTCGCTGGTGCGCGGCTTGTCGTCGACGGGCTCGTAGCGCGCCCCGACCTTGACGCACGGCAGCCGGTCGCTCGCGACGGCGAACTCGGCGACGCCGGGTCGCGCGAGCTCGCGGAGCATCTCGGAGAGGGTCTTCATGGGCGGCGGCGCTCGATGCCACCGCCCAGGATAGCGGAGAAGCCGCCTACTCGGCCTGCGCTTCGACGCGCGCGCCGTTCACGCCCGCGCCCGCATGCGGCGGCCGCGCGATCGAGCTCGCGTCGCCGTGCGCGTACGCGTCGAACAGGCGGCCCCACTGCGTCTCCTTCTTCCAGCTCTCGAAGGTGCGCCGGTCCTTGAGCGGCCAGCGGTAGTAGTCGTGGTACGCCTCGCTGCCGAAGATGAAGACGTTCACGAGCGGCGTGTGGAAGAAGACCTTCTGGAAGCGCTTCATCGGCCCGAACCACATGAGGTCGCCCACGACGCTCGCGCCGTTGTCGCCCACGTAGAAGCCCCAGCTCTCCTGGCTCACGTCGTCGCCGACGATCTCGATGTCGCGCGGGTCGCCGACGCCCAGGCCGTCGTCGTGCGCGACCTTGATGTACTCGAGCGTCATCGGATCGAAGCCCATCATCTTGGCCGCCACCGCGTCGATCGCGACCTGGTCGGCGCTCGCCAGCATGTAGTCCTTCACGACCGGGATCATCGTGCGCGGCCCGGGGCCGTTGCCCGCCGTCGTGCCGTCCATGATGGCGAAGAGGCCGGAGTGGATCTCCTTCTGGATGGCGAGCAGATCGACCAGCGTGCGGTGGATCCAAGAGTGCGTGTAGTGCCGCTTGGTCGCCAGGAGCCCGCCGAACGCGTTCTTCATCGCGCCCGTCGTCGTCGTGTAGATGTGGCACTTCATCGTCGGCAGGTGGACGATGTTCTTGCCGAAGAAGTAGTCGGGGATGTGGATCCCCTCCGGGAAGATGCGCGGCAGAACGTGCATCTTCGCCTTGGGCCGGTACTCGACCCACTTCATGTCGGTCTCCTTGAAGTTGTAGAGCACCGGCACGCCGTACTTCTTGAAGAGCGGCACGTAGTGGTTGAGGTCCTCGCCCTTGAAGGCGTTGGTCACCACCGTCTTGTTCTGCACGCAGCTGACGTCGGCGTAGCCGGCGTTCTTCAGCGCGAGGATGGTCCCCTCCATCTGCCACGGCGTCGAGTTCGCGCTCGGGAACGGGTAGTGCCAGGAGATGTTGTCCTTGAGGATCGTCGTCCGCCCCTGGGCGAGCGCCTGCTTCATGCCGGCGAGCTCGCAGAGCCGCTCGACGTCGCTCAGGATCGTCTCCGGCTTGCACTTGAGGACCGCAACCTTCGATTTGGCCATCTCGCTCTTCTCCGATTCCGAAAATGCGCTTCCCCCGAGGACCGTATCGCTACGCGTAGGGTGCCTCTTCGTCTACTTGCGCGCAAACGGAGCGCGCCCGGCGTAGACCGCGCCGCCGCCCAGCTCGAAGCCGATGCGCAAGAGCTGGTTGTACTTGGCCACGCGGTCCGAGCGCGACAGGCTGCCCGTCTTGATCTGCCCGGCGTTGGTCGCCACGGCGAGGTCGGCGATGAACGCGTCCTCCGTCTCGCCCGAGCGGTGGCTGATGATCGAACGGAAGCCGCTCTCGCAGGCGACGCGGATGCAGTCGAGCGTCTCGGTCAGCGTGCCGATCTGGTTGAGCTTGATGAGGATGGCGTTGGCGAAGCCCCCCTCGACGCCGCGGCGCAGGCGCTCGACGTTGGTGACGAACAGGTCGTCGCCGACCAGCTGCACGCGGGCGCCGAGGCGCTCGGTCAAGAGCTTCCAGCCGTCCCAGTCGTCCTCCGAGCAGCCGTCCTCGATGGATACGATCGGGTACTTCTTCGACAGCTCCTCGTAGATGCCGACCAGCTCCTCGCGCGAGACGCTCTTCTTGTCGAAGGTGTACTTGCCCGTCTTCTTGTCGAAGAACTCGCTCGCGGCGCAGTCGAGCGCGACGAAGGCGTCCTTGCCCGGCTTGTAGCCGGCGCCCTCGACGGCGCGCACGACGAACTGGATCGCCTCCTCGTTCGACGCGAGCTTGGGCGCGAAGCCCCCCTCGTCGCCGACCGAGACGGTGTGCCCCTTGTCCTTGAGGAGCTTCTTGAGCGTGTGGAAGATCTCGGTCCCCGCGCGCAGCCCCTCCTCGAAGGTCGGCAGCCCCGCCGGGACGATCATGAACTCCTGCACCTCGAGGCCGCTGTCGGCGTGCACGCCGCCGTTGACGATGTTCATCAGCGGCGTGGGCAGCACGCGCGCCTGCACCCCGCCGAGGTAGCGCCAGAGCGGCAGCCCCACCGCGTCGGCCGCGGCGCGCGCGACGGCGAGCGACACGCCGAGGATCGCGTTCGCGCCGAGCTTGCCCTTGTTGGGCGTGCCGTCGGCGTCGATGAGCACCCGGTCGATGGCCGGCTGGTCGAGCGCGTCCATGCCGACGACCGAGGGCCCGAGCGTCTGGTTGACGTGGTCGACGGCCTTGGAGACGCCCTTGCCGAGCCAGCGGTTCTTGTCGCCGTCGCGCAGCTCGAGGGCCTCGTGCTCGCCCGTCGAGGCGCCGCTCGGCACGGCCGCGCGGCCCTGCCCGGACGTCGTCTGCACTTCGACTTCGACTGTGGGGTTGCCGCGCGAATCGAGGATCGTGCGGCCGAGGACGGCGGAGATCTCGGTCATGGCGCGGCCGCGTGTAGCACGCGAACGCGCGAGGCTCCAGGATCGACGCACACCGTCGCGGCGGCTCGCGCGCTCGCTATCCGGTCACGCTCGGAAGTCCGTCGGGTCCGCCGCGGGCGCGCCTCCCTCGGAAGCGCGCGTGAAGAGCGACGGTCCTCGCTCCAGATCCCGGAAGAGACGCAGGCCGAGCGCTCCGACACCCCAGCCGACCACCGCGGCGAGCGCGAGGACCGCGCCACCGATCGCGACACCGAGCCCACGCGCACCCCGCGTCGCGCGGCGCTCGCGGACGCCCATGACGGCTCCCACGAGTGCGCACGTCAGCTGCGTGGCCGCGAGCGCCGTGAACGCACCGAGGGCGACATTCACTGCGAGATCGCTCTTGCCCACCTCGACGAAGCCCACGACCCACACGCACGCGTCGAGCAGGGCGGCGCCCAACGCCGCGGCGATCAAGACACGCGCCCGGCGTCCGGAAGGCGCCGCTGTTGCCTCCATGGCCATCGCTCCATCCTCTCACGAAACGCGAGCAATGGGACGGCGTCGAGCGGGCGAGTCCCCGTGTGACGCGCGCTGCTCGAGTCAGAGATGGCCGAGCGCGAGGAGCGCGCTCAAGACGAACGCGCCCGCCCCGACCGCAGCGAGCGCGACGAAGATCACCACCTCGACCAGCAAGAAGCCCACCTTGTCCCGCACCGTCGGCAAGCCGCCCTTCGAGGGTGTGCGGCGCTGGTCGCCGACATTGCGCCGCCAGTTCGCGACGCCCGAGCCGATCCACAGCGGCAAGGCCAAGAGCAAGAGGAAGTAGTCGAGCGGCGCGATTCGCGGCAGGAGCGCAAACCCCACCATCACCGCCGTCACGATGATCGACACGAGCCGCAGACGCAGCGGCCAGCTCACGGGCTTCCCCGCCATCTGGCCATCGTACAGGACGGCGCGGCGGAGCGCGCACGGCGGCGAAGCTCCTCGAGCGAGATTCAGGCTGAATCGGAGCCGCTACTCGCCGCTCGCCCGCACGCCGTCGACCTCGACGAGCAGCTGCTCGGGGCCGCGCAGCATCGGGCTCGGTCGATACGGTGGCGGATCGACGACGAGCCGCGGCCGCTCGACGCGGCGAACGAGCTCGCGCAGCGCGACCTGCGCCTCGGCGCGCGCCAGGGGCGCCCCGAAGCAGTAGTGGATGCCGCTCCCGAACCCGAGGTGCTCGTTGCGGCGCCGCTCGGGATCGAAGCGATCGGGATCCGCGAACCGCGCGGGATCGCGGTTGCCTGCCGCCAGCGCGAGGGTGACGAGCACGCCCTTGGGGATCGTCGTCCCGGCGATCGGGACGTCCTCGAGCGTCGTGCGGTTCGGCAGCAGCTGCACTGGCGGCTCGTAGCGCAGGAGCTCCTCGACGGCGCCGGGGACGAGATCGGGTTGCCGCCGGAGCCGCTCGAAGACGTCCGGGTGACGCAGCAGCGTGAGCACGCCGTTCGCGATGAGGTTGATCGTCGTCTCGTGCCCCGCGACGAGCAGGAGCACGGAGGTCGCGACCAGGAACTTCTCCTCCATGCCGCGACCGGCCTCCGCGTCGGCCACCATGCGAGACAGCACGTCGCTGCCCGGCGCCTCGCGCCGGCGCCTGACGAGCGCCCCCATGTAGTCGTTCAGCGCCTCGGCGGCCTCCAGGCGTCGGGCCGTCGCCTCGGGCGTGTGATGCCCGGCCGACGCCACGATCGCGTCGGCCCACGCGCGGAACTTCGGCTGATCCTCGCTCGGCACCCCGAGGATCGCGCCGATGACCGTGACCGGGAGCGGGCCGGCGAGGCGCGAGACGACGTCGAACCGGCGCTCGCCCTGGACCTCGTCGAACAGCGTCGCCGTGATCCGCTCCATGGCGGGGCGGAGCTCCTCGACGTAGCCGGGCCGCTCGGGCGGCCCGAAGTGCCGCATCGCGAGCCGCCGCAGGCGGTCGTGATCGGGCGCGTCCAGGTTGATGAACGAGAACTCGGCGAACCGCGAGCGCGGGCCGCCGGACAGCGCCCCCTTGCGCAGGTCGGAGCCGAGCCGCGGATCGTGCAGGACCCCCGCGATCTCGCGGTAGCCGGCCACGACGTACGTCCCGGCCTCGTGCGGCCCGTCCTCCTGCCAGCACACCGGCGTCTTTCGCAGCTCGGCGAAGAGCGGGTACGGGTCGGCGCGGTTGGCCGGATCGTAGATGGCTCGAAGGATCGACTCCTGGCGCATGATGCTCTCCGCGGAAGGCGCGCTAGGGCCGCGCTTCGGCTCGTCGCGGCGGCCGGCGCTCCGGAACGATCCAGTGCACGCGCCGCTCGTTGGCGTCGTAGCCGGTCAGGATCGCGGTCGCCTCGTAGCGGACCGACGTCGGGTCCGGGAACGCCGCCGGCATGGGGCTGCGCTCCGCGGGCGCATCCGCGATCGTCGCCTCGGGCGGAAACGGGGCCGCCCGCTCGATGAGGCGCAGATAGAACTCGATCCAGCGACCGTGGTCGAAGGTCACAGCGGCGACGACGCGCCCGTCCTTGCCGTAGACCGCCACGAACCGCTCGGCCTCGAGGGACCCTTGCGCGATGACGACCTCGTCGCCCGCGGAGGGCACCCCGACGGACTTGATGTTCACGCCGAACTGGCTCGACCAGAACGCGGGGACCACGAGGTGGGGCCGGCGATGGGTCGGCGAGCAGATCATGTTGTGCGCCGCGATGCTCGCCTGCTCGACGGCGTTGCCCCAGTGCTCGAGCGAGAGGAACTGATGCCGGTAGAGCGGATGGGGGAAGCGCGCGACGTCGCCGGCGACGAAGACGTCGTCGGTCACGATGAGGTTGTCGGCGAACGCTCGGCATCCGGCGTCGCAGGCGATGCCGGCCGCGCCGGCCGCCAGCCCCGATCCGCTCAGCCACTCGGTGTTGCGGAGGGCGCCGAGCGCCACGACCGCCACGTCGGCGTCGACGGCGCCGCCGTCGGACAGCCGCGCACGACGGAGGCGGCCCCCGCCGTCGCCCTCGAGCGCGAGCACGGTGACCCCGCACCGCAGATCGACGCCGTGCTCGCGCTGCAGCGCGGCGGCACGCTCGCCGAGGGTCGCTCCGAGCGCTCCGCTCAGCGGGGCCCATGCGCGCTCGACGAGCGTGACGGGCAGATCGAGCTCGCGGCAGCACGAGGCGATCTCGGACCCCGTGAAGCCGCCGCCGATGACGAGGACGCGGCGCGGCCGAGACGCGAGGCGCGCGCGCAGCCTCTCGGCGTCGCCGAGCCCACGCAGCACGAACACCCCGTCGAGCGACGCCTCGTCCGCGTCGTGCCACGGCCGCGCCCGCGTGCCCGTGGCGATGAGAACGCGGTCGTAGGGGACGGTCTGCCCATCCGCGAGGTGCACGCGCTTGCCCATCACGTCCAGCCGCGCCGCCGGCACGCCGAGCCTCCAGTCGACGCCGGCTCGGGTGTGCTTGCGGGGCAGCATCGTGTGCGTCGCCGGGACGCGCCCGGTCAGGACCGCCTTCGAGAGCGGAGGTCGATCGTACGGCAGGTGGGGCTCGTCGCCGATGACCGTGATGCGCCCCGCGAATCCCTCGGCGCGCAGCGCCTCGGCCGCGCTGAGGCCCGCGAGCGACGCGCCGACGATGACGATCGCCGTGCCGTCCGGCGCGCCCGCAGAGCTCATGGCCGCGCCCGTCCGTCGCCGCGAGAGCTCGGGTAGGCCGGCGGCGGAGGCTCTTCGACCGTGATCGCTTGAACCGGGCACGCGGCGGCGGCGCGCAGCACGCGATCCCGCTCGGCGTCGCTCGGCTCGGGGTCGTACCAGAGCGCCTCTTCGCCGTGCAGCTCGAAGACGTTCGGCGCGAGGAAGCAACACTGCGCGTAGGCCTCGCAACGATTGAGGTCGACCACGAGGCGGACGGGCGCGGCCGCGGGCTGGTCTCCATGGGCTCGAGCCATCTGCACGCTCCGGCCGCCGTGGCGTGCACGAAGAGCGCCAGCGTGACGGACGGCCGGGGCGCCGACACGCCTGCGTGCGCCTACGGCAGCTTGGTCCGCGCAATCAGCAGCGCACGGTCGTCGTTCGTCACCATGTACGTGACGCGCTGACCGCAACCGTCCAGCGCATACAGGTAGCCCCGCCCCATCGACGAGACGACGTGGCCGACGAGCTTGACCTGATCGGCGGCGCAGGGAATGTCATGGACGGCGCTGGCCTCAGCCGCGGACAGTGCGTCCGGGAACGGGGCGCTGGTCGTCGACCGGAAGGTCGGCTGGCACCCCGCCGCCGCCAGGAGCACAGCAGCGACGACGGTCACCGGAGCGCCCCACCGCTCGCTCGACGGCGCCATCCGGGTCGACACGGGCAGCAAGCCTACCATGCGCCCAGGCGCAACTGGTTCACGTCCACCGACGGGCGGCGCGCGCGCCTCACTTGCCGTGGGTCGCCGCCTCGCACGCGACGAGGGTCGGGTAGTCGCCCTGCTGATTGGGCGTGCGAGGATGGTGGCACGCGAGGGTCGCGGTGTGACCGCACCCGGTCAATTCGAAGACCTCGTAGTCGGCGTAGCGCGCTGCCTGTCGCCGTCGCTGCTCGGCTTGGTCCTTCTTCCATTGGGCGTAGCGACCGGGATCGTTCTTCACCTCGTCGGGCGGCTGCGCCTCGGGTTGCTGCCCCGGGCCGAGCACGTCCTGCGCGCGCAGATCGGTGCGCTCCTTAACGTCGATCCTGTTCTCCGGGCAACTGTAGCGGCGCGCGAAGTCCTCGCGCGCGCCCGTGCTCAAGCGCTTGCATCCGGACACGAGCGCAGGCAAGGCGAAGAAGACCAAGAGAAGAAGCGGGTGCACGGTGTCTGACTGTAGAGCCGCGCGGTCCGATGTGCACGCGCACTGCCAGGCGCCCACGTGCTCGCGCAGCCTCCACGGCCAACGCTCGTCCTGCGCGAGGTCGCCGCTCTGGCCGCACCCTGGCGGGATGGCGGCGGTGATCGCCGTGCCGATGAGGGCGCACAGGATCTGCAGATGGCCAGCCTCGCTCCTTCGCCTTCGGCTCATGTCGGCGCGTGCACCCCACCGACGCTGCAGCGGGTGGGCACCACCACGATGATACCACCGCCTCACGCGGGCGGTCGGGGATGGCTCCTCGCCGCGCCAGCGCGGTCACGACTCGAGCTCGAGGCGCGCGATCTTCAAGAGCAGGTAGTTGCGCTCCGGGATGCTCGCCGTCTTTTCGGCCGCCGCCTCGTAGAACGGGAGGGCGGCCCGGGCGTTGCCCGAGCGCTCGAGAAGGTGGGCGCGCACGGCGTCGAGGCGGTAGTGACCCGCGATGCGGCGATCGCGTTCCAGCCCGTCGAGGAGCGCCAGCCCGCGCGCCGGCCCCTCCACCATCGCGACGGCCACGGCGTGGCTCAGCGCGACGAAGGGGTTGTCGGACATGCGCATCAGCAGGCCGTAGAGCGCGACGATCTGCGGCCAGTCCGTCTGGTCGGCGCGCGCCGCCTGATCGTGCACCGCTGCGATGGCCGCCTGCAGGAGGTACGAGCCCGCCGCGCCGCGCGCCATGGCGTCGGTCACGAGCCGGACACCCTCCGCGATCGCTTCCTGGTTCCAGAGCGATCGATCCTGCTCGTCGAGCGGGACGATCTCGCCGTTCGGGCCCGACCGCGCGGCGCGGCGCGCGTCGGTGAGCAGCATGAGCGCCAGCAGGCCGCTCACCTCGCCGTCGTCCGGGAGGAGCGCGTACGCCGCGCGCGCGAGGCGGATCGCTTCGCTCGAGAGGTCCACCCGCTGGTGCTCGGCGCCCGAGCTCGCCGCGTAGCCCTCGTTGAAGACGAGATAGAGCACGTGGAGGACGGCGCCGAGCCTCGCGCTTCGCTCCTCGGGCGGCGGCATCGCGAAGCCGATGCCGGAGGTCTTGATGCTCTGCTTGGCGCGGCTGATCCGCTGGGCCATCGTCGCCTCGGGCACGAGGAACGCGCTCGCGATCTCCGCGGTCGTGAGGCCCCCGACCGCACGCAGCGTCAGCGCGATCGCCGACGGACGCGTGAGCGCGGGATGGCAGCACATGAACAGAAGCACGAGCGAGTCGTCCTCCTCGACCCGGGCTTCGTCGGGCGGCGGAACGACGTGCTCCTCGGGCGTCGTCTCGAGCGCCGCTTTCGTCTCGCGCCTTCGCCGCGCCGATTCCGATCGGACGGCATCGGTGAGCTTTCGAGCGGCGACCTGGACGAGCCACGCCCGAGGGTCGTCGGGCACGCCGGTGCGCGGCCACTGGAACGCAGCCGCCGTGAGCGCTTCCTGCACCGCGTCCTCCGCCGCGCCGAAATCGCCGTAGCGCCGGACGACGGCGCCGAGCACCTGCGGTGCGAGCCGACGCAGCAGGTGCTCGTCCGTCGTCTTCATCGCGGCGTCGCTCCGTCCTACGGCGCGTCGGGCGGTGCGCCCATCACCTGGCGCACCTCGATCGCGATCCCGAGCGGCTTGCCTCCCGGGCCCGGCGCCGCCGACGCCTTGCCCGCGATGGCGTAGGCGCGCTCCGCGCTCTCGACGTCGACGATCCAGTAGCCCACGAGGAACTCCTTGAGCTCGGCGAAGGGGCCGTCGGTCACCTCGGGTGCGCCGACGCCCTTCGAGCGGACGACGCGCGCCTGCCCCGGAGGGGCGAGGCCCTCCGCGCCGACGAGCTCTCCGGCCTCGCGGAGCTCCTCGTTGAGGTCCTTCATGAACCGGATGTGGGCGCGGAAGTCCTCGGGCTTCCACTGCATGGTCTGGTACTCGCCCGTGCCGCGCGGGGCATGCATCATCAGCATGAACTTCATCGTCGTTCTCCTTCCTCGGTCCTCACGCGCCTTCGAACGCGGCCTGCAGCTTGGCGAGGTCGAGCTTCCGCATCCCCATCATCGCCTGCATCGCGCGGCCCGACTTCGCCCTGTCGCGGTGCGAGAGCATCTCGCCGAGCCGTTTCGGAACGATCTGCCAGGACACGCCGAACTTGTCGACGAGCCAGCCGCACTGGCCCTCCTTGCCGCCGTTCTCGGTGAGAGCGTTCCACAGGCGATCGATCTCCGCCTGCGTGTCGACCTGCACCATGAGCGAGAAGCCCTGCCCGAACGTGAACGTGGGGCCGCCGTTGAGGGCGATGTACGTCTGCCCGAACAGCTCGAAGGTCACCGAGAGGACGGCGCCCTCCGGCTTCGGCCCGCCGGAGGGGTAGCGCATCGTCTCCTTGATCGTTCCGCCGAAGAGCGAGGTGTAGAGCTCCGCGGCCTCTTCGGCCTGGGTGTCGTACGTGAGGAACGTCGTGATCGAGGTGGTCATGGTCGGTCTCCGTTGATCGGCCGGGCCCGTCCCGGCGTCACCCGGAGGTCGGAGCCGACGACCCGCTCTCGACATGCGCACGTACGATTTTTTCGGGCGCCGACCCATGCGAGCAATGACGCGTACTTGCCTCAGCTCTGGAACGCGAGCGTGCCGCCCGCCTCGGCCGCTTCGGCGACGCTCGACCAGAACGCCCTCAGCTCGTCCAGCGTCCTCGCGCGCCTCGCCGGCGGCAGGCTCGCGAGCAGCGCGCGCCCGTAGCCCTTCTTGACGATCCGCTTGTCGAGGATCGCCACGATGCCGCAGTCCTTCTGCGTGCGGATCAGGCGCCCGAAGCCCTGCTTGAGGGTCATCGCGGCGCTCGGCACGGAGTACTGCGTGAAGCCGTTGCCGCCGTCGCCGTCCAGGCGCGCGCAGCGCGCTGCGACCACCGGATCGTTGGGCGGCGCGAAGGGGATCTTGTCGAGGATGACGAGGCGCAGCGCCCAGCCGGGGACGTCGACGCCCTCCCAGAAGCTCATCGTCGCGACGAGCACCGCGTGGCCGTGCGATCGGAAGCGCGACAGGAGCATGTGCTTGGGGCGATCGCCCTGCATCATGACCGGCCCGCGCACGCGCGACTTCAGGCGCCCGTGCAGCGCGTGCATCGCGCGCGTCGAGGTGCACAGCACGAACGCGCCGCCGTCGGTCATCGCCACGAGCTCGGCGATGCGCTCGGCGGCGAGCTGCTCGAAGGCGGGGTCCGCGGGCTCGGGCAGGTCGTCGGGCAGGTAGAGCGCCGCGTGCGAGGCGAAATCGAACGGCGAATCGACGACGAGCCCCGGGGTGTCCGGCGGCGCGCCGAGGCGCGCCTTGGCGAAGTGGAAGCCCCCCGCGGTCGCGAGGGTCGCGCTCGTGCAGACGACCGTCGGCACGCGATCGAACAGGCGGTTTCGCAGCGTCGACCCGACGTCGACGGGGCTCGCGCCGAGCGACACGCTGCGCGCGCGCACGTCGATCCACCGCACCAGGTCGTCGAGCTCCCCGTCCTCGTTGGCGCGCGCGCCCTCGACGATGCCGCGCAGGTCCTCGCGCAGATCGCCGGCGCGGTGGGAGATCATCTGCAGGGCCTCCTCGCCGCGCGAGCGCGCGCACGCCTCGAGCGCGTCGAGCCGCAGATCGAGCCGCTCGTAGGCGGCGCGCACCTCGGGGCCGAGGTCGTCCTCGCCGAGCGCGCGCCGCGCCTCGCCCGATCGAACGCCGCTCGCGTGCGCGGCCGCTCCCGCGCCGGGCGTGTGGCCGCCGAAGGCGAGCGCCGCGAAGAACGCGTGCGACGCCTCCCTCGCCTGCTCGAGCGTCCCGCGCACCGGGCCGCTCTTCAGGGCCTCGAGGGCGCCCGCCGCCGCCAGCGCCCGCTCCGCGTCCCGGAGCAGCGCGTCGACGCGCGCGCTCGACACGCGCGCGCCGAAGAAGTCGGTCGCCACGTCCTCGACGTTGTGCGCCTCGTCGAAGACGACCGCGTCGTAGGCGGGGATCACGCTCGCGTGCGCGCCGCGCGGCCCGGTCCGAAGCGCCAGATCGGCGAGGAACAGGTGGTGGTTGACGACGACGATCTGCGCGTCCTCCGCCTCGCGGCGCATGCGGGTGACGAAGCACTCGTCGTAGTGCTCGCAGCCGGCGCCGATGCGCGTGTCGCTCGACGAGGCGACGTCGCCCCACGCGCTCGAGCTCTCGGGCAGGTCGGCCAGCTCGGTCCGGTCGCCGGTCTCGGTCTCCTTCAGCCACGCGCCGATGCGCGACATCTCGCGGCCCCCGCCGCCGCCGTTTGCCACCGCCTCGTGGTAGCGGCGCAGGCACACGTAGTTCGACAGCCCCTTCATGAGCGCCGCGCGGAAGCGCACCCCGTGCGCCTCGAGCGCCCGGGCCACGAGCGGCAGGTCCTTGACGAAGATCTGCTCCTGCAGCGCGCGAGTCGCGGTCGACACGACCACCTTGCGGCCGCTGAGGATCGCCGGGACGAGGTACGCGAGCGTCTTTCCGGTGCCCGTGCCCGCCTCGACCAGGAGGTGCGTCTCGCCCTCGAGCGCCCGCTCGACCGCCTCGGCCATGGCGAGCTGCCCGTCGCGCTGCTCCCAGCCCTCGAGGGCGCGCGACAGGGGCGACCCCGGCCCCAGCACCTCGCGAACGGAGGGCATGGCGGCAACCTAGCGCGTCCGCTCGAAAAGTTCCTCACTCGTTCCCGGGTAGGGCTAGGAAGGCGAGGCGTTGAACTGCCGTTCACCCCGTGGTAGACGCCGCGCGCGCCGGCCCTACAACAGGCCCAACCTTTTCCCTCGAGGCACCCAAGTCCCCATGACCACGTCCCTCCCCCTCGGCTCGAACGGCTCGCCCACCGGAAACGGCAAGGTCGTCCAGGTCATCGGCCCGGTCGTCGACGTCGAGTTCCCCGACGGCAAGCTGCCGAAGATCCTCAACGCGCTGAAGGTCACCAACCCCGGCATCTCGAGCGCGAAGGAGAACCTCACGCTCGAGGTCGCGCAGCACCTGGGCGAGAACACGGTGCGCGCCGTCGCGATGGACACGACCGACGGTCTGGTGCGCGGGATGGCGGCGCGCGACACGGGCGGCCCGATCGCGATGCCCGTCGGCCCCGAGTGCCTCGGCCGCATCCTCAACGTCATCGGCGACCCGGTCGACGACGGCCCGCCCGTGCACGCCAAGATGCGCGCGCCGATCCACAAGGCCCCGCCGCAGTTCGTCGAGCAGTCGACGAAGGTCGAGATCTTCGAGACGGGCATCAAGGTCATCGACCTGCTCGCCCCGTACCGCAAGGGCGGCAAGATCGGCCTCTTCGGCGGCGCCGGCGTCGGCAAGACCGTCCTCATCATGGAGCTCATCAACAACGTCGCCAAGACGCACGGCGGCGTGTCGTGCTTCGCGGGCGTGGGAGAGCGCACCCGCGAGGGCAACGACCTGTTCATCGAGATGACCGAGTCGAAGCTCGGCTCCGGCGAGCCGGTCATCAGCAAGGCGGCCCTGGTCTACGGCCAGATGAACGAGCCGCCCGGCGCGCGCGCCCGCGTGGCCCTGAGCGCGCTGACGGTCGCCGAGTACTTCCGCGACGAGGAGAAGCAGGACGTTCTGCTCTTCGTCGACAACATCTTCCGCTTCACGCAGGCGGGCTCCGAGGTGTCGGCGCTCCTCGGCCGCATCCCGAGCGCGGTCGGTTACCAGCCGACGCTGTCGACGGAGATGGGCGCCCTGCAGGAGCGCATCACCTCGACGACCAAGGGCTCGATCACCTCGGTGCAGGCCATCTACGTCCCGGCCGACGACCTGACCGACCCGGCGCCGGCGACGGCGTTCGCCCACCTCGACGCGACGACGGTTCTCAACCGCGCGCTCACCGAGATCGGCATCTACCCGGCGGTCGACCCGCTCGACTCGACCTCGACCCTGCTCGACCCGCACGTCGTCGGCCAGCGCCACTACGACTGCGCGCGCAAGGTCCAGTCGATCCTGCAGAAGTACAAGGATCTCCAGGACATCATCGCCATCCTCGGCATGGACGAGCTGTCCGAGGACGACAAGCTGGTCGTCGCGCGCGCGCGCAAGATCCAGCGCTTCCTCTCGCAGCCGTTCTCGGTCGCCCAGCAGTTCACGGGCATGGAGGGCAAGCAGGTGCCGCTCAAGGAGACGATCGACGGCTTCGAGGAGATCGTGTCCGGCAAGCTCGACGACCTGCCCGAGCAGGCCTTCTACATGGTCGGCAACATCGAGGAAGCCAAGCGGAAGGCGCAGACGCTGACCGGAAAGTCCTGATCGATGCCCGACAAGATCGCTCTCGAAATCGTCACGCCCAGGGGGCGGGCCCTCACCGCCAGCGTCGACGAGGTGACCGCCCCCAGCGTGCAGGGCGAGTTCGGCGTGCTGCCGGGCCACCTGCCGCTCCTGGCTGCGCTGCGCACCGGCATCATCACCTACCGCCAGGGCGGCGAGACCAAGCGCGTGGCCATCGGCGCCGGCTTCGCCGAGGCCGGGCCCGACCGGCTGGTGGTGCTCACCGACGAGTACACCGAGCGCGAGCGCGTCGACCCGGTCATCGTCCGCAAGGACCTCGCCGAGGTGCAGCAGCAGCTCCAGAAGCTCGAGGGCGTGCCCATCGTCGCGGCCGAGGCGAAGGGGGGCGCCACCGCGGAGATCGACGCGCGCGCGCAGCGCGAGGTGCTCGTCGCCCGCGAGAACTGGCTCGCGGCGCAGCTCGAGCTGTACGGCGATGCTCCGCCGGCCACGCAGCGGCCCTACGAGGAGTTCGGGCCTCCGCCGCCGCCGCCCGAGGACGAAGTTCCTCAGCCCGACGATGGCTCGAAGTAGGCTGCCGCCATGCAGCGCTGGCTGACCACGCTCGTCGGCGCCGCGGTCGTCGTGCTCGCCATCTGGCTGGTCGCGCGCAACTTCCGCCCGCCACAGGCCATCGGCCACGATCCGTCGCCCCACCCGGCCACCCTGGCCGGGGACGGGGGCGCGCCGCCGTCCGCCCCGGGCGCCGCGGGCGCGCCCGCGGTCGACGACGCCGGCGCGCCGCTGCTCCTGACCGATCTGCTCCAGCCCGAGGAGCGCCAGGACGGCGGCGTCGGCGCGGTGATGCCCGACGGCTCGCCCGTGCCCCCGCTGCCGATGAGCGCGCCCCGCGAGGTGCACTTCGGCGTGGTGCTCGTGTCGTACGCGGGCGCGCAGCCGAGCGCGGGCAGCGGACGGATCGCCACGCGCTCGAAGACCGACGCCCGGGCGCTCGCCGAGAAGCTGCTCGCGACCGCCAAGCAGGACTTCCACGCCGCCGTGCAGCAAGGCGACGCCGGATCGGCCGACGACGTGGGGAGCATGAGGCTCGGCGTCCTCGAGCCCGCCCCCGAGTACGTGCTCTTCACCCTGCCGGTCGACGGCGTGGGTGGCCCCGTGGACACGCCGCGGGGCTATTGGATCGTCAAGCGGTTGCAGTAGAGGGAGACGACACGGAAACCATGGCCACCATCGACGTCCGCCGCAGCCACTCGCTGCCCAAGGAAGAAGCCAAGAAGCGCGCCGAGGATCTCGCCAAGTCGATGCAACAGCGCTTCGATCTCGACTGGCACTGGGAGGGCGACCGCATCCTCTTCGACGCGCCGCGCGGCGCCGCCAAGGGCACCAAGGGGTCCGTCGCGGTGGGCGACAAGGACGTGCACGTGGAGATCGACCTGCCGTTCCTGCTTCGGATGCTGAAGGGGACCGTCGAGGCGAAGGTCAACGAGAAGCTGACGCAGCTCCTCTGACCGCGGGGCGGCGCGGGCGCGCCGAACACGTCGAGGCGGCGCGAAGCTTCCGCCGCCGTGCGCAATTTCATGCGAGCGGTCGCGCGACTGCGTTACCCTGACGGCTGAGAAGCGGTCGTCCGCCGCAGCGCCGGGGCCCGTGCGCGCCTCGGTCCTCCGACGCGCGCTCCGTGGCTTCGCGCATGTCCCACACGCCCTCCATCAGCCAGCCGCCGGAGCCGCTGACGACGGCACCTTCGCGCCCTCCGGGCGCCGCCCGGGCCGACGCCGCAGCCACCGTCGCCGACGCGGTGCGCCGCCTGCGCGCCGAGCTCACCGCCACGGGCGACCGCACACGCCAGGCCCGCCTGCTGGCGGAGGTGGCCGACCTCGAGGAGCGCGCGGGCGACGAGCCGGCCGCCGCGCGCGACTACCTGGGCGCCTACAACGCCGACCCCGCGTTCCGCGAGCCGCTCGAGGGGCTGGTCCGCCTGCTCGAGAAGCGGCGCAGCCTGAAGAACCTCGGCAAGCTCGTCGACGCGCTCGCACGCACCGCGTCGGCGCCCGACGAGACGGTGCGGGCGCTGCTGATGCGCGCGGCCTACCAGGCGGACGTCTCGGGCGACCTCGCCGAGGCGAAGGCCGCGCTTCGCGAGGCGACGGAGGTCGAGGGGGCGCCGGCAGCCGAGCTGGCGAGCGCCTGGCTGGCGCTGGAGGTGATCGCCGGCCGGACGGGCGATCTGGCCGCGCGCGAGGAGGCGATCGCGCGCCGCTGCGAGCACGCCGCCCAGCCGGAGTGGCGCGCGCTGCTGCTGCTCGATCGCGCGCGGCTGGCGGCGGCTTCGGGGGAGGTCGACGCCGCGCTGCGGCTCGCGGAAGAGGCGCGATCGCTCGACTCGCCCGCCGCCTGGACGGCGACGACGCTGCTCGAGCAGCTGGCGCACGATCACCCGGGCACCGCCGGAACCGACGAGGCGCCTGCCCGCGCCGAGGCGCAGGCGGGCGCTCTCGAGGCGACGGCGGCGCTCGTGCACGAGGCGGTGCTCGATCCGGCGCGCGGCGACTCACACGGCGTGCCGCTCTGGGCGCGGCAGCCCTCGCGGATGGTCGACGCGTGGCTGCGCGCCGCCGAGGTGCGACGCGCCCTCGGACAGCTCGATCGCGCCGCCGAGACGCTCGATCGGGCGCTCGGGACCGTCGGGAGCATGGAGGGCGACGAGGCGCGGCTCGCCGAGTCGGCCGTCGTCGACGCGCGCATCCGCATCGCCGAGCAGACCGGCGACACGGGGCTGGCCGCGCGCCTGGCCGAAAAGCGCCTCGCGACCGAGAAGGACCCCGGCCTGGCCGCAGCCCTCGCGATGCGCGTGGCGGAGCACGCCGCCGCCGAGGGGGACGCGTCCGGCGCGCTCGAGGCGCTGTCGCGCGCCATCGGCAGCGATCCGGGGTGCCTGCCGGCGCGCGCGCTGCAGCTCGACATCCTGGCGGGCGGCGCCGACGCGGCCGCGTTCGCGGCGCAGATCGAGTCGTTCGCCGAGCACCTCGGCACCGACGAAGGGCGCGGCCGCGCGTTCCTGCTCGCCGCCTACGTCTGGGCGGTGCGTGCCAACGACGTCGCGGGCGCGAAGGCCGCGCTCAGCCAGGCCGCGATGTACGGCGTCGCACCGTCGACGACGGGGCGTGTCGCGCGGGCGCTCGCCAGCGTCGCCGGGGATGCCGCCTGGTACGAGGAGGCGACCAAGCGCCTCATCGCCGCCGGCGGCAGCGACGAGGCGGTGTCGCTCTACGTGGAGCTCGCGCGGCTGCGGCACGCGCGCGGCGACGACGAGGGGATGCTCAAGGCCGTGCGCGAGATGGCGGCTGCCCCCAAGGGGGCGTGGCTCGCGCGCGTGCTGGAGGCCTTCTTGCCCGCCCCGGCCGACGTTCCGGCCGACGCGGACCCGGAGCAGACGGTGGACCGCGCCGTGGGCGCGCAGCGGCGGCAGGCGCTCGTCGAGCTGGCCGCGCTCGAGAGCGATCCCGACCTGGCGCGCGGTTTCACGCTGATCGCGGCGATGCGGGCGAGCGCCGCCGGCGACCTGGCCACGGCGCGCGCGCAGCTGCGCGAGCTGTTCGAACGCGAGCCGTCGGACCCCATCGTCGCGGCGTTCCTGGCCGATCTCGACCGGGCCGCGGGCGAGGGGGGCGCGGCGGCGCGCATGGCGTCGGACGCGGCCGCGGCCACGCACGACGGGGAGCTGGCCGCTGCGCTGCGCCTCGAGGCAGCGCTCGGACGCTGGCGCGAGGGTGAACGCAAGGAGGCGCTCGAGGAGGCGGAGGCGGCGCTGACCGCAGCCCCGCAGGCCGCCAAGCTGGTGCTCGCGTGGGCGTCGCGCGGCGTCGACGCCGACGCGATCGACGGCCGCCGGCGCGCGATCGATCGCGCCGCGCAGGCGGGCGAGAACGAGCGCGTGCTGGCGCTCGAGCGCTTCGCGACCGAGCTGGGAGGCGGCGATCCGGACGACGCATCGGCCGCGCTGGCGACGCTCGATCGCGCTCCCGAGGGTGACCTGGGGGTCGCGGCGGCGCTGGCGCGCCTGCTCTGGTCGGCGGGGGCGGCGAACGGCGACGCGCTCCGCGACGCCATCGCGCGCGTCGCGCAGCGCGGGGCGCAGGCGGCGACGATGGCGGCGGCCGAGCAGGTGCGCATCGCGCGCGAGGCGGGCGACGTCGAAGAGCTCGCGCGGGCGGCGAGCCGGTGGTGCGAGGCGGGCGGCGGGCTGCCGAGCGCGCTCGAGTGGCTCGCGGCGGCGCACGGCGTCGGCGACGCCGCGGAGCTGAGACGCGCGCGCCTGGCCGTGGCCGAGTCGCTCCAGGGCAACGCGCGCGAGCAGATGCTCGCCGCCGCGGCGCTCGCCGAGCTGCAGGCGCGCCCGAACGAGCCCGCGCCGCGGGTGGCGGGAGAGTCGGGGGCCGTGCACCTGGCGAACCTGGAGCTGTCGCCGCCGGGCTGCGATCCGCGGCGGCGCTTCGTGGCGCTGTCCGAGCTGGACGGGGCCCTCGGCGACGACGCCGGCGTCGACGCCGTCGCCATGGCCGGTTGGTCGGCGCTGGCGGCGTCGGACCTCGGCGGGGCGCGAACGGCGTTCGAGCGGGCGGTGACCGCACGGCCCATCGATCTCGCGTGCTGGGAGGGCCTGCGGGCCGTCGGCGAGCAATCCGGCGACAAGGCGCTGCGGGCGCGCGCCGCCGCCGAGCTCGGGGCGCGCTGCCAGAACGCGGCCCGCGGGGCGGCGTTCTGGGAAGAGGCGGCCCTCCTGTGGCTGGAGCTCGGCGACGACGCGAACGCCGAGCGCGCGCTCGAGGCGAGCTTCGCGCGCGACGGCCAGCGCGCGGTGGCGTTCGACAAGCTGTTCCGCCGCGTGCGCGAGCGCAAGGACAACGACCGGCTGCTGGCGCTCGTCGCCCGCAGGCTCGAGCACACCGACGCGCCGCAGGAGATCCAGAAGCTGTACTGGGAGCAGGCGCGCGTCATGCGCGAGAAGGGCGATCAGGACGCGGCGCTCGGGGCGCTCGAGCACGTCACCATGCTCGATCCCGACCACGTCGGCGCCCTGGCGCTGCTCGGCGAGATCAACATCCGCCGCGGCAACTACGAGGCGGCCGCTCAGTCTCTCGCGCGGCTCGCCACCCTCGAGGCCGCGCCGGCCAAGAACCGCATCACCGCCGGCGTGGCCGCCGTGGACCTGTACGAGAACAAGCTCAATCGCTTCGAGAAGGCCCTCGAGGTGCTCCTGTCGCTGCACGCGGCGAAGATCTCGACGCTGCCCGTGCGCGAGCGCCTCGCCCGCGCCGCGGCGCGGACCGGGTCGTGGAAGGAGGCGACGGCCATCCTCGAGGAGCTGATGCACCAGCGGGCCGAGGCCGAAGGGCGCATCGAGGCCGCCCGCCTCGCCATGGCCATCCACCGCGATCGGCTCGGCAACGCCCAGGGCGCCGCCGCCGCCATCGTGAAGCTGCTCGAGGAGTCGCCCACCGACGGCGAGGCGATCGACATGCTGCTGCAGACCGAGCACCCGCCGGCCACGCGCACGCGCCTGCTCGAGAACGCGCGGGCGGCGCTCGTCGAGTCGCTGCAGACGCGGCCGAGCGACGTGACCGCCGTCCGGCGTCTGGTGAAGGTCGCCCGCGCGCTCTCGGACAATGCCCTGCAGCAGGCGGCGCTGTCGGTGCAGCTGTCGCTCGGCGCCGGCGACGCACAGGCCGAGCAGGCCTTCGCGCAGCTCGCCGCCAAGAAGACGCGCACCCCGCAGATCGCCATCGGCGACGCGATGCTGCGATCGCTCCTGGCGCCCGGCGACGACGGGCCGATCGCGGAGCTATTCGTGGCGCTCGGACCGACGCTCGCCGAGGCGCTCGGGCCGAACCTGCAGGCGTGCGGCGTCGGGAGGCGCGATCGCGTCGACCCGCGGAGCGGCGTCGCGCTGCGCAACGAGATCGCGGCGTGGGCGGGCGCGTTCGGCATACGCGAGTTCGATCTGTACGTCGGCGGCAGAGACCCGCTCGGCGTCCAGGGGATCGCCGGCGAGGTGCCGTCGCTCGTCGTCGGCGCCGGCGTCAACGCACCCCTGGCGCCGCTGACGCGCGCGCGCGTCGCCCGCGAGCTGCTCGCGATGGCGCGCGGCACGACCGTCGCGCGCACGCGGGACGAGGTCGCGGTGGCCGCCGTCGTGGTGGCCGCTTGCCGCCTGGGCGACGTTCCCGTCGAGCACCCGCCTTACGCGGTGCTCGCCGAGATCGAGCGACTGCTCGCCAAGGCCATGTCGCGCAAGACGCGCAAGCTGCTTCCGGAGCTGTGCGCCGCCGTCGTGCGCTCGCAGGCCGATGCGCGCGCGTGGAGCAAGCGCGCGCTCGCGTCGCAGGACCGAATCGCGTGCGTCGCCAGCGGCGACGTCGGCGTGGTGCTGAGCGACGCGCTCGGGGTCGGCATCGAGAAGGTCGGGGCGACCGCCAAGGGGAACGCGCGCGCCGAGGAGCTGCTGCGCTTCGTGCTGTCGCCGCGCTACGCGGAGCTGCGTCGATCGCTGGGTCTGGAGGGCGCATGACCGACGAGAAGAAGGCCCCCGACCCGATGGACGAGATCGACTGGGATCAGGCGCTCTCGGAGTGGGACAACAAGTCGTTCGATCCCGAGGTGGCCAAGGACGTCGTCACCAACAAGCCGGCGGCCCTCTCCGGCACGAACCCTTCGAGGCCGCTGTACCGTCCGCCGACGTTCCCGCAGGCCGCGAGGCCCCGGCCCCCGGCCCCCCCTGCCCCACCGTCCGCGGCGAAGCCTCCGCGCCCGGCCCCTCCCCCGCCGCCCGCCGACCCGGTGCCCACGCTCGAGCCCGTCGAGGAGGAGGAAGGAGCCACGCTCATCGCGGCCATCCCGCGGGAGCTTCTGCGCGACAGCGAGCCGGGAGGCGCGCCCAAGTCGATGTCGCGCGCCGGCCTGGGACAGCTGTTCGCGCGCGACGGCAAGCGCGACGCGAGCGTCGAGGTCTCGTTCGACGAGTCGCAAGGCAAGATCGTCGCGGCGCCGGGGCTCGACGACGCGGGCGAGATCGTCACCAGCGCCAAGCACGTGGCGCCATCGCGCCCCGATCCGCGCGAGATGGAGCCGCTGCGGCGGCCGTCGCAGCTCGACGAGCACGAGCGCGTGCCCGAGGGGGCGATGTTCGATCCGTTCGCCGATCCGGACCCGAGGCCGGAGCTGTCGACGCGGCCCGCCGAGGAAGAGATCGCGAGCCCATCGCCGGCGGCTCCGGTCCCCGAGGCCCGTGCCGACGGGGAGCCTGCCCCCGCCCCCCCGGAGCCCGACGTTGCCGGCGGCTCGGAGAGCCCCGTCGCGAGCGGCCCTGCGCTCCTGGCGCCCGAAGCGCGCAAGTACGACCCCAACGAAGAGACGATGATCGGCCGCGACGCCGACGTCGCGCGGGCCAGGAGGCTCCTCGCGGCGAGGCGCGAGGTGTCGGCCGTCACCGAAGGCCCGCTCGTGCGTCCCGATGCGCCGAGGACGTGGCAGGACGAGAAGCCGGCGGCCGAGTGGCTGTCCGACGCCGCGCGCGAGGGGCTCGCGTCGCGCGCGAGCTGGCTCGAAGAGGAGGCCCGCGCACTCGGCGACAAGGTGGCCCGCGCGCGCGGTCTGCTGGCGTGCAGCGAGATCGCCGCGACGCTCGGCGACCGCGAGCGGGCGCAGGCCCTCGCCGCCGAGGCGCGCGACCTGGCGCCGTCGCTGGCGCTCGCCCATCGCCAGGCCCGCGGGCTGATGCCGTTCCCGCCCGATCCCGAGGACTACGTCGAAGCGCTCGACGCCGAGGCGAGGCTGACGCCCTCGGGGCCCGCCCGCGTGCACTCGACGCTGCTGGCCGCCGAAGCGCTGCGCGCCGCCGGCGAGGACGAGGCCGCGTCCAAGCGGCTCGACCAGGCCACGCGCATGTCGCCGGCGGACGTGCGCGCCCCCGTCGAGCGGCTCGCGCGCGCCCTGATGCGGGGCGAGGTGCAGAGCCCCGCGCTCCGCCTGTCCGACGCTCCGGAGCTGGCGCCCATCTCCGAGGCCATCGCGGCCGCGCTGCGACTTCGCGGGGTCGACGCCACGGGCGGCGGGGAGGCCTCGCCCAACGAGCTGCTCCTTCGCGCCCGGCAGGCCGTCGACAAGGGCGACCTCGCGGCGGCGGCCCCGCTCGTCGCGCAGCTCGCGAGCGCTCCGGAGATCGCCGCCGGGGCGACGTGGCTCGCGGCGTCGCTCGGCGCCGTCCGGCCCGCGACGCGCGGCGACGCCGCCAGGTGGCTCCGTGAGCTGGTCGGTCGAGGCGACGACGACGCCCGGCGCGCGCTCGCGGCGCGCGCGCTCGAGCTCGCAGACCGCGAGCTGCTGGAGCAGGCGATCGGGGAGAATGGCACGTTCACCTCGGCCGAGCGGGCGACACTCTCGCTGCTCGTGGGCTCGCCGATGGCGCCGGTCGATCCCCACCTCGACGCCACCGCGGCGACCGAAGGCATGCTCCCGCTCGCCGCCGCGATGGCGGCGCTGGCGACGCCAGCCGACGGAGCGGATCGAGCCCCGCAGCTGCTCGCGCGCGCCGCCCGCACCGCGGGCACGCCCGAGTCGCGGGCCTCGGTGCGCCTCGGGCGCCTGCTGGCCGCGGGCGCGCCCGGCGTCGAGGTCGGAGAGGCGCTCGGAGCGCTCGGCGACGCGAAGCCGCCCGCGGCGCGGGCCGTGTCGCTCGAGATGGGATCGCGGTCCGGACGTGCCGCCGACGTCAGCGCGGCCATCGAGTCGTGGGGCGCCGCGCGCGGGTCGGCCGAAGAGCGCGCGGCGGCCGCGATCGCCGCCGCGATCGTCGCCGAGCACGAGGGAGACCGGGTGCGCGCGCTCGAGGCCTTCAAGGCGGCCCGCGCGGCCGATCCCGGCAACGAGGCCGCGCTGCGCGCGATCGCCTCGCTCGAGCAGGTGGACCTGGTGACCGAGCTCAACGCGCTCGCCGACGATCTCGGCGAAAGCGTGCGCGGGGCGGTCGCGCGCATCGAGGCGGTCACGCGCGGCGAGGGCCTGCTGCCCGAGGCGACGTGCGCCGAGCTGCTCGAGCGCGCGCACCGGGCCGCCCCCGCGCTGCCGATCGCGTCGTTCCTCGCCGAGCGCATCGCGCGCCGGGCCGGCGACGCCGAGGGCGTGATTCGGTGGGTCCGCGAGCGACGGGCCTCGGCCACCGATCCGATCGAGGCAGGGCTCGACGCCGTCCGCGAGGCGCTGCTCGCGGCCGATCGCGACCGGGCGCTGGCCGGCGAGAGGCTGCTCGAGGCGCACCGCGCGCGCCCGGGCGACGCCGCGCTGCGCGAGCTCTACGAGCGCATGGCGCCCGAGCCGCCCGACGACGGCGCCGCCTGGCGCGAGCAGCGCGCGACCGAAACCGCCGGAGACGCGCGCACGCTGCTCTTCCTCGAAGCGGCCCGCGAGCACGACCGCACCGGAGACGAGGAGCGCGCCCTGCGGTGCGCGGACGCGGCGGCGGCGACCGACGCGCCGCTCGGACGCATCGCGCGCGAGCGTGCCGAGCTGAAGGCCGGCCGCGTCGCCCGACTCGCCGAGGAGCTGCTCTCGGTCGCCAAGGGCGCCGAAGACGAGCGCTCGCGCCGCGAAGCCTACGAGCGCCTGGCGGCCCTCGACGCGACGGCCCGCCACGATCCGGCGAGCGCGCTGCTCTGGCATCGCTCGATCCTCGAGGAGCTCCCGCTGTACGAGCCGAGCTTGCGCCACGTCGAGCACCACCTGATCGGCGAGGGGCGCGACGACGAGCTCGAGCCGGTGGCCAGCGTCATTGCCCAGGCGCTCCGCGGGACGGGGGCGGGCGAGTGCACGGCCCACGCCGAGCTGTCGGCCCGGCTGCGCATGCGCGGGGCCGAGGGGAGCTGGGAAGCCACGCGCGAGATGGCCGAGATCGCGAGCGCCGAGCCCGATCCGTCGCTCTGGTCGCTGCGCATGGTGCAGGCGCACGCGCGCTCGCGCGGCGACGACGAGGCGTTCCTCGCGGCGACGCTGCGGATCCTCGAGCGCGTCACCCGGCCCGCCGAGGCGGCGGCGCTGATGGTGCGCGCCGGCGAGGCCGCGTCGCGGCTCGGGCGAGTCGACGAGGCGCGCTCGCTGCTCGAGCGCGCCGCGACCCAGGACGCGGGCGACGTGGTCGCCTGGGGGCTGCTGGCCGATGTCCGCCAGCGCGCCGGCGACGCGCGGGGCGCGGCCGAGGCGTGCGAGTCCCTCGCGCGCAGCAGCGTCGTTCGCGAGCACCAGCTGCTCGCGTGGTACGACGCCGGACGCATCTGGGCCGACGAGGCGCACGACGACGACCGCGCCGTCGTCGCGCTCGAGGCGGCCGCGGCGATCGACACGAGCTACGAGGACGTGTTCGATCGATTGTCGCGCGTCTACGCCGCGCGCAAGATGCAGCCGGAGCTGGCGAGCCTGCTCGAGCGCCGCCTCGACGCGGTCACCGACCCGCAGGAGCGCCTCGCGATGGAGGTTCAGCGCGGGCGCATCCTCCTCGAGGTGGGCGACGCCGAGGGCGCGCGGCGCGCGTTCGAGGCGGCGCTGGGCGAGCGCCCCGACGACGCCGAGGCGCTTTCGGCCTTCGCCGACCTGTGCGTGTCGCAGAAGGACTGGGGCGCCGCCGAGCAGGCGCTCGTGCGCCTGGCTCGCCTGCTGCCGACCCCGGAGGAGCAGTGCGGCGTCTACGCGCGCCTCGGCGACCTCTACGCGCGCCACCTGCTGAACCTGTCGCGCGCGGAGGTGGCCCTCAAGGAGGTCCTGAAGCGCGCGCCGGGCGACGTCGAGACCACGGAGCAGCTGATCGACGTCTACAAGCGCCAGAAGGATCCGGCGCGCGCCGTCGAGCTGCAACAGGAGCTCGTGAAGGCGTCCCGATCGCCCGAGGAGAAGCGCAAGCGCCTCGTCGAGCTGGCGGCGATCCACGAGCAGACCGCGCACGACAACCGCCGCGCCGAGCAGACCCTCGAGGCGGCGCGCCGCGAGTTCCCGCAGGACGTCGGCCCGCTGCGCGCGCTCGCCGAGTTCTATGCGCGCCACCATCAGACCCCCGCCTTCAACATCCTGCTCGATCGCGCGGGCGGCGACGCGCGGCGTGCGCTGGCCGCCGGACGCTTCTCGAACGGATTGTTCGAGGTGCTCGCCACCGTCTTCGATCTGCGCGGGCGCAAGGACGCGGCGGCGGCCACGCAGGCCGTGCTCGCGGCGCTGGAGGGCCGGCCGGCCCAGGTGCGCGGCGCCGGAGACCGGGCCTTCGATCCGCGCCTCGACGACCTGCTCGCGACGGAGGTGCTGACGCCGGCGTTCCGCGCGCTCCTGGCCAAGACCGGCGAGGCGCTCGACGCGGCGGCGCCCGTCGACGTGCGCGCCCTCAAGTGCGCGCCGATGCCGGCCGACGCGCCGCTCGCCCGCCTGGCCGCGAGCATCGCCCAGTCGACGGGCCTGGGCGCCGTCCAGGTGCTCGTGTCGCCGAAGCTGGGCGCCACGTGCATCCCTCTCGGCTGCACTCCCCCGGCCATCGCCCTCGGCGAGGCGCTCGCCGCCTCCGACCGCGTCGGCGCGTTCCTGGTCATCCGCGCGCTCAAGCTCGTGCGCGCCAAGGCCGCGGCGCTCGCGCGGACGCCGGCGGTTCAGCTCGCGCCGCTCGTCTCGGCCTGGCTGAAGTGCTTCAACCCCACCTGGCAGCCGCAGGGCGTCGACGCTGCAGCCCTCAACGCCGCCGCAGGGCGCATCCAGGCGGCCCTGCCACGCCAGCGCGACCCGGAGCTGGGCATCCTGGCCCTCGAGGTGGCGGGCGCCCTCGGGACGCAAGCCGCCACCCTCGGCACCGCCGCGCTGTGCTGGGGCAATCGCGTCGGGCTGCTGGCACTCGGCGATCCGGGCGTCGGCCTCGACGCGATCGCCGCAGCCGCCGGCGCGGCGGACGGCGCCCCTCGCGATCCGAAGGAGCGCGCGGCGTGGATCGCGCGCACGGCCGAGGCGCGCGACCTGGTCGCCTTCGGCGTGACCGACGAGTTCGCGGAGGTGCGCACGCGGCTGGGCGTCGACCGCTGAGGCGCTCGCCCGAGGGCGGGACCCGCCGGGCGAGGGTCGAACGCCAGCGCCGCGTTTCGAAAGCCGACCTTGCGAGACGACGCCCGGGAAGGTAGGTGATGCGGCCCGCATGAGCAGCCCGCCCCGCACGCCCGGCCTCCGCAACGTCGCCATCGTCGCCCACGTCGACCACGGCAAGACGACGCTCGTGGACCACATGCTCCGCCAGGCGGGGACGTTCCGCGTCAACGAGGTCGTGCAGGAGCGCGTGATGGACTCGAACGATCTCGAGCGCGAGCGCGGCATCACGATCCTCGCCAAGAACACGAGCGTGCGCTGGCGCGCGGCCGACGGGACGACGGTGAAGATCAACGTCATCGACACGCCGGGCCACGCGGATTTCGGCGGGGAGGTCGAGCGCACGTTGCTCATGGCCGACGGGGCGCTGCTGCTCGTCGACGCCGCCGAGGGCCCGCTACCGCAGACGCGCTTCGTGCTGCGCAAGTGCCTCGAGCTCGGCTTTCCCGTCATCGTCGTCATCAACAAGATCGACCGCTCCGACGCGCGCCCGGACGAGGTGCACGAGGAGATCTTCGACCTGTTCTGCGACCTGGACGCATCCGACGCGCAGCTCGATTTCCCGCTGCTCTACGCCATCGGCCGCGAGGGCGTCGCCAAGCGCACGCTGGACGACCCGTCGACGACGCTCGAGCCGCTCTTCGAGACGATCCTCCAGAAGGTCCCCCCCGCGCCGGGCGACCCGGACGCGCCGCTCCAGATCCTCGTCACCAACATCGACCACGACGACTACGTGGGCCGCCTCGGCATCGGGCGCATCGTCGCCGGCCGCGTGAGCGCCAACCAGCCGGTGGGCGTCGTCAAGGACGGGCGCACGGTCAAGTCGGCCGTGAAGGTCCTCTCGACGTTCGAGGGGCTCCGCCGCGTGCCCGCGCAGGAGGCGTCGGCCGGCGAGATCGTCGCCGTCGCCGGCATCGACGACGTCGACGTGGGCGACACGATCGTCGATCAGGGCGCCGGCTGGGAGTCGCGCGCGCTCGCGCGCATCCACGTCGAGCAGCCGACCATCAAGATGCGCGTCGGCGTCAACACGTCGCCGTTCGCGGGCAAGAGCAAGTCGACCAAGTTCTTGACCAGCCGTCACCTGCGCGATCGGCTGCAGCGCGAGACGAAGAAGAACCTCGCCATCCGCGTCGAGGAGACCGACTCGCCCGACACGTTCCAGGTGCTCGGGCGCGGCGAGCTGCAGCTGGCCATCCTGGTCGAGACGATGCGCCGCGAGGGGTACGAGCTGCAGCTCGGCAACCCGGAGGTCGTCACGCAGACGGTCGACGGCGCGCTCTGCGAGCCGATGGAGCTCGTCGTCGTGGACGTGCCCGAGCAGTTCATCGGCATCGTCACCGAGCGGCTCGGCGAGCGGCGCGGCCGGATGGTCAAGATGGCCAACCCTGGCTTCGGCCGCGCGCGGCTCGAGTACCGCGTGCCCAGCCGCGGCATGATCGGCTTCCGCGGCGAGCTGCTCACGTCCACGCGAGGCACCGCGCTCCTCAACTCGATGTTCGACGGCTGGGAGCCGTGGGGCGGCCCGATGATGAAGCGCGCCACGGGGGCCATCGTGGCCGACCGGGCGGGCGTGACCACGCCGTACGCGCTGCATCACCTGCAGCCGCGCGGCTCGTTCTTCGTCGCGCCGGGCGTCGATGTGTACGAGGGGATGATCGTGGGAGAGCACAACCGCCCGAACGACACCGACGTGAACGTCATCAAGGAGAAGAAGCTGTCGAACGTGCGCAACCACGGCAAGGACGAGAACGTGATGCTCGCCCCGCCGCGCGTGCTCACGATCGAGACCGCCATGGAGTGGATCGACGCCGACGAGCTGGTCGAGGTCACGCCCGAGGCCGTCCGCGTGCGCAAGACGATCCTGGCGATCAACTTGCGGCCGCGCCGCAGCGACGCGATCGAGGACGCGCAGAGCGTCTGAGACCTCCCGTAAAGCGAGGTACGCGACCGGAGGTCGATCTACACTCCGCTCGTGCCAGCGCGTGCGGCCGCCTTCGCCGTCCTCCTCGCCGTCGGCCTGCTCGCGACGCGCGCCCGCGCCGCGTCCTCCTCCTCCGACGAGCTGGTGCGCCAGGCGCGAGCGCACGAGGCGTCGCACGAGGACGACCTCGCGCTGCGGCGCTACGCGGAGGCGCTCACGCTGGACCCGACCAACGAGGACGCGTGGCTCGGCCTGGGCGCGCTGCGACTGCGCCTGGGCGAAGCCCCGGAGGCCGAGCGCGTCTACGGCGCCGCGCTCGAGCGCGTGCCCACGCTGGCGCGGGCGCTCGAAGGCCGGGCGCGCGCGCGATGGGCACAAGGGCGGCACGCGGAGGCCGAGGACGACCTGGCCGCGTACGCGACCGCCGAGGGCGGGCCTGCCGCGTGGCGCGAGCTCGCGTCGTGGTACGGCGTCGACGGCCGCGCGCCGGCCCAGCTGGCGATCTGGCGCCACCTGCTCGCGGCGGCCGGCGACGCGCACGACGCGGCGGCCGAGAAGGAGGCGCGCCGGATGGTGCGCGCGCTCGTCATCCTTGTGGACGGCGCCGATCCGGCCGCCGCCCCCGCCGGCACGGACGAGACGCGCCGCGCCCTGGCCGCCATCGCGCGGCGCGGCGGCTGACGGCGTGTAAGCTTCGCCCGCGTGCTCCTTCTCCTTCACTTCCTCAAGCTGCTCGCGGTCGCGGCGCTCTTCTGCGGCACCGTCGGCGCGCTCCTGCCGCGCGAGCTGCGCGACCGTCGCCTCTTCGCCTACGCGCTGGCCGGCCCCGGGTTCGGCGCGGCGTGGGCGTGCGGCTTCGCGCTCGCGGCGTTCGAGGAGGTGCCGCTGCTGTCGACGTGGATCCTGGGCGCGATCGCGCTCTCGGTGTTCTCGCTGCAGGTGGTGCTCTTCGCCGTCGGCAAGGACGGGCGACGCGGTCCCTGGACGGCCGTGCTCGCGCTGGCGCCCCTCGTCGGCACCGTCGCGCTGATGGTCTGGAAGCCCTGATCGCGCGCGCTCCCCGGTTGTTTGCCGCACGCCGGCGGGACGTGATAGTCGCGATCGAGCGTTCTCGGGATCGGGCAAACGCGATGGCAGTCCTCGTCCAGAAGTACGGCGGATCGTCGGTGGCCGGCGTCGAGAAGATCGGCCAGGTGGCCGATCGCGTGGTCGCCGCCAAGCAGGCCGGCCACGACGTGGTCGTCGTCGTCAGCGCCATGGGCAAGACGACCGACGAGCTGCTGGCCCTTGCCAAGCGCGCGTCGCCCGACCCGCCGCGGCGAGAGCTCGACATGCTCGTGTCGACCGGCGAGCGCGTGAGCATGGCGCTCCTGTCGATCGCCATCCAGGCGCGCGGGGCCGACGCCATCAGCTTCACCGGCTCGCAGAGCGGCATCATCACCAACGACCGCCACTTCGACGCGCGCATCCTCGAGGTGCGGCCGCACCGCATCGAGGACGAGCTGGCGCGCGGCCGGATCGTCATCGTCGCCGGCTACCAGGGGATGAGCTACCGGCGCGAGATCACGACGCTCGGCCGCGGCGGCAGCGACACGACGGCGGTGGCGCTCGCGGCGGCGCTGGGGGCCGAGCGCTGCGAGATCTACAGCGACGTCGACGGCGTGTACTCGGCCGACCCGCGCGTCGTGCCCGAGGCCGCGCACCTGCCCGAGATTGACCTAGCCACGCTGCAGGAGATGGCGGAGGGCGGCGCCAAGGTGCTGAGCGCGCAGGCGGTCGAGTGGGCCCGGCGCGCCAGGATCGTCATCGCCGCCCGAAGGACGAGCGACCCGGTCGGCGGCGGGCGCGAGACGCTCTGCGTCGAGAGCACGGAGCCCAGGCACGTCCGCGCGGTGGTCGGGCTCGACCGCGTCGTGCACGCGCGCCTTCCCACGGCGGGCCTGCGCGCCTTCGCCCAGCTCGCGGGCCAGCTCGACGTCCCGCTGCTCGATCTGGCGGCGTCGGCGGACGTGACGACCTGCGCGATCCCCCTGCTCAACGTCCCAGACTGGGACCGGTGCCGCACGCGCCTGGAAGAGAAGCTGCGCGGGGCGCTCGCGCTCGAGAGCGGGTGTGCGGTGGTGAGCGTCGTGGGCGACGGGCTGACGAGCGCCGGGCGCGCCCTCCCGCGCTTTCTCGCCGTGCTCGACGAGGCCGGCGCCGCGCCCCGCGCGCTGAACGCGGGACCGCTGCGCATCGCAGCCACCATCGAGGCGAGCCGCCTGGCCGACGCGCAGCGGGCGCTGCACGCTGCGTTCGTCGCGAACGCCGACGCGCCCTGACCCCCGGGCGCGCGCGGCGCCCTCGTGCCTCAGCGGACCGCGAACGCCGCCACGCCGAGGCCGCCGACCACCCAGACGACCCCGCGCGCGTCGTCGTAGGCCATCGCCGTCACGCGCCCGTCGCCGTCGGCGTCCGCGCGTCCGGGCCCGACGAGCGCCACGACGCGCGGCTCGCCCGTCGCATCGACGCGCACCAGCGCCGTCGTGTCGTCCGCGTCCGAGTACGTGGCCGCCACGAGCGACCCCGCCTCGTCGACGAAGGCCAGCGCGGTCACCTGCCCGCCCCAGGAGACCTGCGCCCAGCGGCCACCCGCGACGCGGCGCACGACGCCGTCCCGCCGCGCCGCGTACGCCACGTGCTCGCCGCGCGCGGCGAAGGCGACGGGCCACGGGGCCTCGGGCGGCGGAAGGACCTCGCGCGCCACCGATCCATCGGTCCGTCCACGCACGACGGCGACCGGCCGCCCCGCCTCGTCCACGACGAGCGCCGCCGCGCCACCGCCGCCGTCCCTGGCCAGCGCGGCCACGGTCCCCGGCGTCGCGCCGCGCGCGAGCACCGTGCCGTCCTCGCGAATGGCGAGCAGCCCTCCGCTGGGCGTGCGGGCCCACGACGCGGTCGAGGCCACGACCACGTCGGCGGCGGCCACCCCCTCGCCCACCGGCGCGAACGACGCACCCCCGTCGCGCGACCAGAGCATGCGGCCGTCCTCGAGCGCCGCGGCCACGAGGTCGCCCGCCGCGCCGAGCGCGCGCACCGCGCCCACGTCGAGGCCCGTGGCCGCCAGCCCCTGGCACGTCCCCTCGAGGTCGATGCGCAGCAGCTCCGCCGCTCCGGACTCCACGTGCGCGACCACCAGCGCCCCACGCCCGGCGCACGCCACCGCGGTCGCCGACGCGAGCGCGAGCGGCGCGCCCACGCGCGACCACGGCTCCGCGGCCCAGGGCACGCCCAGCGGCTCGTCCGAACCGAAGCCCGGGTCGACGAGCGACGAGTCGTCGACCTCCCCCTGATCGTCGGCGTCGAGCGCCGGCAGGTCCGCCTCCTTCAGCTCCTCGTCGGCGTCGAGAGGCCCCTCGTCGCCGCCGTCGAGATCCCCGCGCTCCGGACCGCCGCCGAAACCGTAGTCCTCGTCGCCCCCGTCGGGCGGATCGTCGTCGTCCATGCCGTCGTCCTCGTCGCCGAAGTCGACGAGCGCAGGGCCCCCGATGTCGAGATCGGGCGCGTCGGGAGCCTCGTCCAGCCAGCCCTCGTCGCCTTCGTCGACTTCCAGCTCGCTCGCGTCGGGCGAATCGTCCTCGGCGGTCGCGTCGTCGAGCGACGCCTCCGCGCCGTCGTCGGCCAGGGCGTCGCCGAAGTCGCCCTCCTCGGCCTCGGGCTCGTCGCGGCCGTCGCCGTCGAGCGGCGGCAGCGGGTCGAGCTCGTCCTCGGGCCCTGCCCCCGAAGGGGAGCGGCCGTGCTCGGGCGGCTGGGGCGTCGGCATCGACCCGCGATGCCTACCGGGCTCGCGGCGCTTGTCAAATGCACGGGCGCGCGGGGGGCCGCCGCGGGCGGGCGCGCACATGCGACCACCAAAATCGCCTTGAGACGCGCGTGTGTCGCGCATGGCGCCGGCCCGTGAACAAGATGCGCGCGCGGAAAAAGAGCGGGGAAAGGCGGGAGCGATGACGACGCGTGAGAACATGCGGCGGGAGCTGAAAGATCTAGCCAGGCTGGCGTCGACGATGCCGAGCGAAGCGGCCAGCGCGCCGCAGCCGGCGGCTCGGCGTCCCGCGCCCGTCGCCCGCACCGCGGCCGCCCCGGCAGCGGCGCCGGCTCCCGCGCGCGCGCCCTCCCCGGTCCCCGCCGTCCCGCCGGCCATGCCTCGGAGCTCGAGCGTGTCGGCCATCACCGTCCCGCCGGCGGTCACCACCGTCGCGCCGCCGGCTTCGCGCCAAGGCACCGCGGCGGCCCGTCGCGGCGGCGGGGGTCGCATCGCGCTGCTGGCCGTCGCCGGGCTCACCGTCGCCGTCATCGGCGGCGTCGCGCTCGGACGGACCCTCGCCGTGAAGGCGTCGAGCGCGTCTCGGCCTGCGGCCCCCACCGTGCCGGTTGCCGCGGCAGCGGCCCACCCCGCTGCGGTGGCGACGACCCGGACGGCGTCGGCCCCCACGACGCCGTCCGCGCCTGCGCCGACCGCTGCGGCCCCGTCCGAGGCGACGCCCGCGCTGGGCACCGTGTCGGTCACGGCTCTCCCCGTCGCCAGGCCCGCCGCCGCGACGCGTCGGACGCACCCGTCCAGGGCCGCCCACAGGGCCGTCGCCGCCGCCGAGCTCGCCCCCAAGCCCGCCGCCGCCGCCAGCGAGGCAGCCCCGAGCCCCCCTCCCCCTGCCGCGGCGCCGGCCGCCGACGCGCCGGCAGCGGCCGCCGCGAACGACCCGCTCCGGGCGGCCATCCTCCAGGCGGTCGCCGACGACAGCAAGAAGAAGTAGCGGCGCCGGCCAACGCGGTCCACCACGGGGTGGACCTCATGCGTGCCGTGATCGGGCAAGCGCACGCCTGCTCCGCCGCCGCCGACGTCGCGGTGCCGTACGTCACGTTGCCGACCTGCGTCGCAGCGCTCACGGCGTTTTCGACGCGCAGCGGGATGACGCACCGCTACCTGTGTCGCCGGTGCGACGCCGTGTGGGAAGTACGACGCCGGCGTCATGGGCCTCCGACGCGATTCGCGCAGGCGGCGGGCGCTATCTCATGCGGCACGTGCCATGCTTCGGTGGTGGGCGTCGGGCAGCACCATGTCGCAACGCGCGCACTTCTGGCTTCGCATCGTCGGCCTCGCCGTCATCCTGGCGGCGGAATTCGGCCCCCGGCTGTGGAGCGGCGCGGCGGGGCCGCAACCGGCGCGCGTCGCCAGCGCGTCGGCCACGCGCTGACACCGGGAGACTCGGGTGAGGACGGCGCGCCTCACCGGCTGAGCGACGGCGACGGTTGCATCCTCCGCCGCGGCGCGTAGCCTCCAGCCCCGCCTCTCCCCGCCGCCGGCCTGCGGCCGGGGCGATCGCGACCGATGCGACTGCTCGTCCTCTCCCGCAACGCGACGCTCTACTCGACGAGCCGCCTGGTGCTCGCCGCGCGCGCCCGCGGCCACGAGGTCTCGGTCGTCGACCCGCTCGACCTGCGCATCGTCATCTCGCGCGGCCGCCCGTCGCTCTACCTCGGCGACCGCGCCGTACCGCACGCCGACCTCGTCCTGCCGCGCATCGGCGCGTCCATCACGAACTACGGGCTGGCGGTGGTGCGCCAGTTCGACCTGATGGGGGTGCCTGTGCTCAACACGGCGCTGGCCATCGCCCGGTCGCGCGACAAGCTGCGGGCGATGCAGCTGCTCACCAAGAAGAACATCGACGTGCCGGTGACCGTCTGCGCGCGCACGCCCGACTCGATCGACCAGGCGCTGGCGCACGTCGGGGGCGCGCCGTGCATCGTGAAGCTGCAGCAGGGCGCGCAGGGGATCGGCACGATGATCGCCGAGACCCCCCAGGCCGTGACGTCGCTGCTCGAGACGCTCTGGGCCATGGGCCAGGACATCGTGCTGCAGCAGTACATCGCCGAGGCCAAGGGGCGCGATCTGCGCGCCATCGTCGTCGGCGGGCGGGTGGTCGCGTCGATGCGCCGCCAGGCCAAGGCGGGCGAGTTCCGGTCCAACCTGCACCGCGGGGGGCTCGGGGTGCGCGTGCACCTCGACGACGGCTCCCGGCGGGCCGCCATGGCCGCCACGCGCGTCATGGGCCTGGAGGTGGCCGGCGTCGACATGCTCGAGACGCGCGACGGACCGAAGATCCTCGAGATCAACAGCTCCCCGGGGCTGGAGGGGATCGAGCGGGCGAGCGGCGTCGACGTGGCCGGGGCCATCATCGCGCACGCCGAGCGGTACCTCGCCCGGCGCAAGCACCGGCGCGTGCGCACGACGCTCGACGAGGAGCGGCGCCTCTCGCGCATCCGGGGCGGTCCTCCCGCGCCCCCGTCGCAGCCGCGCGCGCGCAACGGCCGGTCGGGCGACGGCGCCGCGCGCAGCCGGCTGCTCAACGGGCGGGGCTGACGCGTGACGGTCCGTGTCGAGCGCCAGGGGGAGGTCGTCATCTGGCGGCTGGCGCGTCCGCACGCCAGGAATGCGCTCGATGCCGCGACCTTTGCCGCCCTGCGCCAGGCGCTCGACGACGCGGCGGCGGACCGGACGCTGCGCGCGGTCGTGCTCACCGGCGAGGGGAACGCCTTCGCGTCGGGCGGCGACCTGCGCGAGCTGCGCACGGCGACGAACGCGGAGCAGGCCGGCCAGCTCGCCGACGCGGGGCGTCAGGTCTGCGACGGCATCGCGCGCCTGCCGGTGCCGGTCCTCGCCGCCCTGCCGGGTCTCGCCATCGGCGGCGGCGCGGAGCTGGCCATCGCCTGCGATCTGCGCGTCGCCGACGCGCGGGCGACGCTCTGCTTCAAGCACGCACGGATGGCCGTGACGACCGCGTGGGGCGTGCTGCCGAAGCTCGTGCATCTCGCCGGGCACGCGGCGGCGTCGCGCCTGCTGCTCGCCGGCCACGAGGTGGATGCGCGCGAGGCGCTGCGGCTCGGACTGGTCGACACCGTGTGCGAGGACGGCGCGTGCGTCGCCACCGCGGTCGCGTGGGCGCTCGACGTCGCGCAGGGGTCGCCGGTGGCCGTCGCCGAGCTGAAGGGCCTGCTCCGCAACGCGCTCGGGCCGACGGCGGACTACCTCGCGCGCGAGCGCGAGCGCTTCGTCGCGACGTGGACGAGCGACGACCACCGCGAGGCCGTCGAGGCGTTCTTCACGAGCCGGGCGCCGCGCTGGAAGGCGCGTTAGCTCAGCCGCGCGCGTTTCGCTCGATCAGGTCGGCCAGCAGGAAGGCGTTGGGCACGTGGTCGAGCGGGGCCGCCGCCCAGCGCTCGTTGGCGCGCGTGCGCACGACCAGGTCCATCCCCTCCACCTCGACCTCGCCCACCTCCGGCCACGGCAACCGCCGCTCACCGAGCACCAGCCCCTCGCCGCGCGCCTCGATCGCCCCGAAGCGGACCGCGCCCCCTTCGGCCAGGCGCGTCTGCAGCGCGGGGCCCTTGTGCTCGATCATCCGCGCGCGCAGCTCGTCGACGAGCTGTTCGACCCCGCCGATCGAGTCGCCGAGCGTCATCGTCACGCCGTCGGCGGTCGCGAGCAGGTAGCGATCCACCAGGCCGTCGGCGCGCAGGACCGCCGTCAGCGACCGCATCTCGTCCCAGCGCACCGCGCGCGGACCGCCCCGCAGATCGAGGATGCCGCCCGCGTGCACCCGAACGAGCTCCCCGCCCCCGACCGCCGCCGTGTACGCGATGAGCGCCACGCTCAGCACGAACAGCGACGCCACCGCCACGACGGAGAACGTGGAGTTGAACCAGTGCGCCAGAAGCCCCTGGTGCGCGATCCACACCCCGTAGGCCAGGAGCAGCACGAAGGGCGACGCCGCCCAGATGACGTGGCGGTCGGCCGCGGCGTAGTACGAGCGCACGGCCGGACCGAGCACGTCGGAGGAGGACGAGGGGGCGCCGGCGGTCGCCGGCCGCGCGGCGCGCAGGCGGTACGGACTGGACATCGCTGCTCAGTATGCCGCACGTCCCCCCGCCGACGCACCAGGAGGCGACTTTCGCACCTCGTCCAGGGCGTCGACGAAGGTCCGGAGCTCGTCGTCGGTCGTGTAGTAGTGGGGGCTGACGCGAAGGCCGCAGCGCGGGCGGTAGTCGTGGAAGAAGCGCCGGCGCACGAGCTCCTGCGACACCGCCTGCGCCCCCGGGAAGTCGAAGCAGATGGTGCCGCCGCGCTGCGCGTCGTCGCGCGGGGTGTTGACCTGGAAGCCGCGCGCCTCGACGAGATCGCGCAGGAGCTTCGTCTGGCGCAGCGACTTGGCCCGGATGCGCTCGACGCCCACGCGCGCCAGGATCTCCCAGCCGGCGCGCGCCGTGTACGCGGCGGGCACCGGCATCGTGCCGCCGATCATGCGCCAGGCGTCGCCGGCGTAGCGCATCGGCCCCATGTCGAACGCGAACGGCTCGGCGTGCCCGAACCAGCCGGTCGCCATCGGCCGCAGCGTCTCGAGCAGGTCGGGGCGCACGTAGAGGTACCCCGCCCCCGGGCCCCCGCACGCCCACTTGACCGAACCGCCGCACGCCAGGTCGCACCCCCACTCCTCGAGGCGCAGCGGCACGGTGCCGGCCGACTGGTAGCAGTCGAGCAAGACCATCGCGCCGACCGCGTGCGCGCGCTCGATGACGCGGCGCGCGTCGTACATGCCGCTCGACCGGAAGAGCACGTGGCTGATGGGCACGATGAGCGTGCGCTCGTCGATGGCCTCGAGCAGCTTCTCGATGGGCGGGTGGATGCCGTCCTCGCTCTCGACGAGGACGACCTCGGCGCCGCGCCGCGCGTGCTCCCGCCACACGTAGTGGACGGTCGAGAAGTTCAGATCGTCGTAGACGACCTTGTTGCGCGGCTTCTCGAAGGTGAAGCACGAGGCGACGATCGCCTGGGCGGTCGAGACGTTGGGCAGCATGCAGACGGTGCCCGGCGCGACGCCGAGGACCTCGGCGACGAGGTCGCCGAGCGAGCGGACGGCGGGGAGCCAGTGCGCGCCCCAGGAGGCGATCGACTCGCTCTCCCACTCGTCGACGAAGCGCGCGGCGTTCTCGCGCGCCCGGCCCGGCATCGCGCCCAGCGAGTGGCTGATGAGGTGGACGCCCTTTTTCAGCGTGGGGAACTCGGAACGGGTGGCGAGCAGATCGGCTTCGTCGGGGTGCATGGCGTGCGGGGCACTCTAGGTCGAGGGGGAGGTCGGGGTCGAGGTCGGGGTCGGGGTCGAGGTCGAGGTCGAGGTCGAGAGCGAGGTCGAGAGCGAGGTCGAGAGCGAGGTCGCAAGCTCGTGCCGCCGCTGCGCGGCGTCGCTGAGCTTGCAGGAGACGGGGGGACGCGCGCTCGGGCTGGATTTGGAGGCGTGCATGTCGCTCGCTCCTTTCCGCGGGTGAAAGGAGCGAGCGACATGCACGACATTCAACTCCCCCACCACAGGCTCAAGGCGTACGCGATGGCGCTGATGCTGCTCGATGCGATCAAGGCCGCGAGGATCCGCGATGCGTACCTGCGCGATCACGCGATTCGCAGCGCGAAGAGCGCGGCGCTCAACGCGGCGGAGGGGGCGGGGCGCGTGACGCGGGCCGACAAGGCGCAGGCCTTCAAGGTGGCGCGCAGCGAGGCGGGCGAAGCGGCGGCGAGCACCGAGATCGCGGTGCGCGCGGGCGATGCGGAGGCGGCGGCGCTCGGGCCCGTGCTCGACTACGCCAATCAGTTCATCGCGATGATGACGGCGCTGATGCGGTAGCGGCAGGGCGGCTGCGCGCGACCGACATCGCGCGCAGCCGCTGCCCGGCACGAGGACGCGAAGGTCGAGGTCGGGGTCGAGGTGGCGGTCGCGGTCGCGCCCGGAAGCCCCGCGCCCGAAGCTGCGCTATACGCCCTGCTCACCATGGCGTCCCCCCTCCCGGTCCGGTCCGGCTACTACGGGCGCTTCGGCGGCCGCTTCGTGGCCGAGACGCTCATCCCGGCGCTCGAGGAGCTGGAGCACGCGCTCGACGCGATCGTCGTCCGCGAGCCGTTCCAGCGCGAGTGGCGCGAGCTGCTCGCGAGCTACGTCGGCCGCCCGACGCCGCTCGGCGAGGCCCGCCGGCTGGCGCGCGCCGTCGACCCCGAGGGGCGCGCGCTCGCCCGGCTCTGGCTCAAGCGAGAGGACCTCTGTCACACCGGCGCGCACAAGATCAACAACGCCCTCGGCCAGGTGCTGCTCGCGCAGAAGATGGGCAAGACGCGCATCATCGCCGAGACGGGCGCCGGCCAGCACGGCGTGGCGACGGCGACGGCGTGCGCGCTCTTCGGCCTGCCCTGCGAGGTCTACATGGGCGCCGAGGACGTGAAGCGCCAGGCGCCCAACGTCGGGCGCATGAAGCTCCTCGGCGCGCGCGTCGTGCCGGTCGAGAGCGGGTCGCGCACGCTCAAGGACGCGATGAACGAGGCGCTCCGCGACTGGGTCACGAACGTGCGCACGACGCACTACTGCATCGGCAGCGCGGCGGGCCCCCACCCCTACCCCGAGCTGGTCGCGACGCTGCAGAGCGTGATCGGCGAGGAGGCGCGCGCGCAGTGCCTGCAGGCGCAGGGCGCGCTGCCCGACGCGGCCATGGCGTGCGTCGGCGGCGGCTCGAACGCCATCGGCCTGTTCCGCGGCTTCCTCGCCGACCAGAGCGTCGCGCTCTTCGGCGTCGAGGCGGCGGGCGAGGGCGTCGCGAGCGGCAAGCACGCGGCGACGCTCGGCGCGGGTCGCGTCGGCGTGCTGCACGGCTCCAAGAGCTACGTGCTGTGCGACGAGGGCGGGCAGATCCAGGAGGCGCACTCGATCAGCGCGGGGCTCGACTACCCCGGGGTCGGCCCCGAGCACGCGTCGCTCAAGGAGCGCGGGCGCGCGAGCTACGTGTCCGCGACCGACGACGAGGCGCTCGCCGCGGTGTCGCTCGTCGCGAAGACGGAAGGCATCCTCGTCGCGCTCGAGACGGCGCACGCCTTCGCGCGCGTCGGCGAGGTGGCGCGCGAGCTGGCCGCGGCCCGCGGGCGGCCGGTGTCGATCGTGCTCGGCCTCTCGGGGCGCGGCGACAAGGACCTCTCGACGCTGCTGGCGAGGCTGACATGAAGCGACTGCAATCGGCCTTCGGACGGGGCAAGCCGCTCGTCGCGTACCTGTGCGTGGGCGACCCGAGCGTCGAGGAGAGCGTCGCGCTGGCGCGCGCGTGCGTGCGCGCCGGGGCCGACGTCCTCGAGCTGGGCGTCCCCTTCAGCGATCCGACCGCCGACGGCCCGGCGATCGCGCGCGCGAGCCAGCGCGCCATCGCGGCCGGCGGAGGTCTGGAGGCGACGCTGCGGGCGGCGCGCGCGGTGCGCGCGGCGGAGCCGGAGGTCGGGATCGTCCTCTTCGGGTACTATAACCCGATCTTCGTGCGCGGCGAGGAGCGCGTGGCGCGCGAGGCCGCGGAGGCGGGCGTCGACGCGCTGCTGGTCGTCGATCTGCCGGTCGAGGAGACGGCGCCGCTGCGCGACGCGGCGCGGGCGAACGGCGTGGGCGTCGTGCCGCTGCTGGCCCCCACGAGCAGCGAGGCGCGCGTGGCGGCGGTGCGCGAGGCGGCCGCGCAGGGCGGCGTGCCGTTCGTCTACTACGTGTCGGTCACGGGCGTGACCGGGCGCGGCGACGTCGACGCGCGCGGGGCGGGCGAGCGGGCGTCGCGCGTGCGGGCCGAGGTCGGGCTGCCGGTGGTCGTCGGCTTCGGGATCGACTCGCGCGACAAGGCGCGCGCCGCCGCGGCGCAGGCCGACGGCGTCGTGGCCGGAACGGCGATCGTCCGGGCCATCGAGGAGGGGCGCAGCGCGGCCGAACGCCAGGGCGCGGTCGAGCGGCTGGTGCATGAGCTTCGCGCGGGGGTCGACGAGGCCCGCGGGTAGACTATCCTGCGGTCGCCGCACCCGATGCTTCTCCTCTGCATTTCCGACGTCCACGGTCACCTCGACGCGCTGCGGGCGGTGCTCGCCACCGCCGAGCGGCGGAGCTTTCACAAGCTGCTCGTCGCCGGCGACATCGTCTTCCCCGGGCCCGAGCCGCTCGAGACCTGGCGTCGGCTGACGGGGGCGGGCGCGATCATGGTGCAGGGGCTGACCGACCGCGCCGTCTCGACGCTCGATCCGGCCGCGCTGCGCCCGCGCAGCGATCACGAGCGCGAGCGCATCGAGGCGATGCGCGACACGCGCGAGGCGCTCGGAGAGCTCATCCTGCAGCGCATCCGGCGGCTGCCGACCCACCAGCGCATCCCGCTCGAGGACGGCGGCGAGCTGCTGCTCGTGCACGGCTCGCCCGCCGACCCCGGCGAGGCGCTGACGCACGACATGAGCGACCAGGAGATCGACGCGCTGCTCGGCGACGATCCGGCGGACGTGGTGGTCTGCGGGTCGAGCCACGTGCCGTTCGACCGCATGGTGAGCGGTGTGCGCATCATCAACGTCGGCAGCGTCGGCGAGGCGCCGGGCGCGGGGCCACGCGTGGCGCACGCGACGTGGATCGAGTCGACGCCGGGCGGGCTTCACGTCGAGCAGATCCTGGTGCCGCTCGAGGACGCGGCGGTGGAGCTGGCGGCCGCGAGGCCGTGATCAACCTGCGTCGACCGTGACCGGGACGCAGACGGCGTTGCGCGCGTCGCACACGCCGCCCTTGTGGCACGCCTGTTTGTCCGTCCCCATCTCGCCGCACGAGAGACAGAAGTGGTTCACGCACACCTGCGAGGCGACGCAGTCGTCGGTGACCGCGCAGGGGCAGGGCGTGTAGCCGCTCACCGTCGGACACGACAGGCCGCCGGTCGGGCTCTTGCTCACGCACGCGGCCCCCGAGGTCGAGGGGTTGGCGAACGCGCAGTAGATGCAGGCGCGCTCGTCGCCGCAGCCGAGCGCGCAGTCGTTCACGCAGGCGTTCGAGCTGGCGCAGTAGGCCTGGCCGGTGCAGAGCGGGCCGCGAGATGCGTCCGGCGCGCCGCTCGCGGCGTCGGACGCATCGCCCGCGTCGACCGCAGCCTCGGCGTGGGACGCATCGCTCGACGCGTCGGCCGACGTGAACGCCGCTCCCCCGCAGCCCCCGAGCGTCCACACCAGCAGCACCGGAGATGCGGCGAACAGCGGGGCGACGAGCATCCAGCGGCGGTGCATCCACGTGGACTCTTGCCATTCGACCGGCGCGAGGTCAACGGCGGCGGCGAGCGCGCGCGCTATGGTCGCCGCATGACCCCCCTCCGCGAGATCACGACCGAGCGGCTTCTTCTGCGGGCGCCGCGCCCCGAGGACGCCGAGGCGGTGTTCGCGCGGTACGCGTCGGATCCGGAGGTGACGCGCTACGTGGGCTTCCCGCGGCACCGGTCGGTGCAGGACGCGCAGGCGTTCATCCAGCTGGCGCTCGCGGAGTGGGCGGACGGCAATCCGATGGCGTACCTCGCGTTCTCGCGCGAAAACGGGCGGCTGGTCGGCGGCACGGGCATCAGCGTGGAGACGCCCGAGCGCGCGTCGACCGGGTACGTGCTGGCGCGCGACGCGTGGGGGCGCGGGCTCGCGACCGAGATGGTCCTGGCGATGGTCGACGCGGCGTTCGACGACCCGCGCCTCTGGCGGCTGTACGCGATGTGCCACGTCGACCACGCGGCCTCCGAGCGCGTGCTCGCCAAGGCGGGCTTCGCGCGCGAGGCGACGCTGCGGCGGTACATGGTGTTCCCGAACCTCGAGACGATCGAGCCGCAGGACGTCGCCGTCTGGGCGAGGGTGCGCGAACCCGTCGCCCGACGGCCGGGAGCGTGCCGCCCAGGGGGCACGGACGCGAAATGAGTCGACCGAGAGGCGCTCCGACGGCGGTGCGTCGTGCGCTCTCCTCGCGCGGACGTCGGGAAATGACGGAGAGACGTCGTCCGATCTCGGGCGAAGCCGCGCCATCCTTGGATTCCGCGGCGCTGTCCTCTGGCGAGCCGACTGCCCCCGAGAAGGGAGCGCCGCCATCTTCGATCGGCGCGTCCTTCGTCTCGCTCGCAGACGCTCCCTTCTCGGGGGCCGCTTGCCTCTCGTCGATCGAAGGCGCTCCCTTCTCGAGGGCCGTGCGCTTCTCGTCGATCGAAGGCGCTCCCTTCTCGGGGGCCGTGTGCTTCTCTTCGACCGAAGGCGCTCCCTTCTCGGGGGCCGTCGCTTCGCCTTCGAGGAACGGGCGGCCCATCGAGGTCCAAGCGCCGTTTCGCGAGGACGGAGGCTCTCCCTCTCGAGTCACGCGCACGGCGGCACGTCCGCGAGGACGGTTCGCTACCGCGGCGCTCGCTTCCGGTCGTACTTGCCGCCGCCGCTCCGCTCGAATACCTCCTCCGCTTCGTCCCCGGCAAGGGCGAGGGTCCGGCGCTGGCGATGGTGATGATGCAGGACGTGTGAGGCGCTCAGCCCGAGCGCCGCGAGCCGTTCCCGAGCATCTGCTGCTGAAACGAAAGGACGGCCCTCGCGAGGCGCAGCGACGTCTCGGCCGTCGGAAAGCCGGATGCGGCCGCCTCCTGCTCCGCCTGCGTCGCCAGCCCCACGACGTGCACCCACGGGATGCGGACGTCGTGCGCCGCGAGCGCCGCGGCCGCCGACCGGCGCGCGGTCCCCACCCCCATTTTCTGATTCATCGGGCCCCTCTGTTCCGTCTCACGCGCCCGTCCGGGGCGCGGAATCCGTGAAGGTGAGGCTCACGCGCAGCGAGGCGCCGCGCGGATTACGGCGAACGGCACGAACGTGCTCCAGACCGCGCTCGCCGTCAAGGCGCGCCGGTCTCGGCCAGCGTCGGACCATCCGACACACCCGCTCGCCTCGGCCGCTCGCTTCGGGCGCGCCGCCGGGGCCCGAGTCGCCCTAGACTGTCGCTTGGGCAGCCATCGAGCTGTCCGCTTCCAGGGGCGAGGTAACGTGATGACCCATCGATGGCTCGGGGTGGCCGCGGCGCTCGCCGCGGCGGTGGCTCCCGCGTGCAGCGGCGCCGACGCGGGCGGGCCCGCGGGCGACGGCATGAGCGCCGACGGCGGCGAGGACGGCGGCGCCGACGTGGCCGAGGAGCCGGCGGCGCCGTGCAAGTCGTTCCAGACCCGCTGCGACACGCGCTGCGTCGACCTGACGAGCGATCCGAACGACTGCGGCGCGTGCAACCGCGTGTGTCCCGGCGCGTTCCAGGCTGCGGCCGCGTGCACGGTCGGCGTGTGCAGCATCGTCTGCAATCCGGGGTGGACCGACTGCGACCGCAACCCGAGCGACGGCTGCGAGGCGAACCTCGCCCAGGACCCGAACGACTGCGGCAACTGCGGGATGGCGTGCCCGCTGCCGGCCAACGCGAGCGCCGCGTGCACCAAGGGCGTGTGCGGCCTGGGCGCGTGCAGCCCGGGGTTCGGCGACTGCAACATGTACGCGGGCGACGGGTGCGAGGCGAGCCTGCAGTCGGACCCGGCCAACTGCGGCGCGTGCGGCAACGCGTGCGCGGGCGGCACGGCCTGCATCCAGGGCGCGTGCGTGTGCCCCTCCGGCGAGACGTCCTGCAACGGCGCGTGCACCGACACGAGCAGCGATCCGGGCAACTGCGGCGGCTGCGGTCACGCGTGCACCGCCATGGGCCAGACCTGCTCGTTCGGCGCGTGCGTGTGCTCCAGCGGCGGAACGCTGTGCGGCAACGTCTGCTCGGACACGACGAGCGATCCGAGCAACTGCGGCAGCTGCGGGCACCAGTGCATGGGCAGCACCAACCTCTGCAAGAACAGCACGTGCGTCCCCGGCCCGGTGCTTCTCGCCAGCGGCCAGAACGGCGCGCGATCGATCGCCGTCGATGCCACGTACGTGTACTGGGCGGACGACAACAGCCCCGGCGCCGTGATGCGCGTTTCCAAGGCCGGCGGGACGCCGACGACCATCGCCTCGGGCGAGTCGGACCCGTTCGCGCTCGTCGTCGACTCGAGCCACGTGTACTGGACGGCGATCGGCGTCGGGCAGGTTCGGAGCGCGCCGATCGCCGGCGGGGCCATGCCGACCGTCGTCGGCAACGTGGTCGCCTACGGCCTCGCGATCCAGGGCTCGACGCTCTACCTCGGCGCCAGCGCCATCGACTCGGTGCCGACGACGGGCGGGAGCATCACCACGGTCGCCGCGAATCAAGGGGACCCCTACGCCCTGACGACCGACGCGAACAACGTCTACTGGGCGACGAGCAGCGGCACGATCGCCTCGGCGCCGCTCGGCGGAAGCGCGGTGACGACGCTCGCAACCGGGCAGGGCGTCTCCTACGGCATCGCCGTCGACGCGACGAACGTCTACTGGACCAGCTTCTACGGGGGGTCGATCGACTCGGCCCCCATCGGCGGAACGGCCGTCACCGTCCTCGCCACCGGCCAGACCTCGCCCTACGGCATCATCGTCGTCGGCGGCTACCTCTACTGGGCAACCGACACGAGCCCGGGCAGCATCATGAAGATGCCCGTCGGCGGCGGCACCCCCACGGTGCTCGCCGATCATCAGAACACGCCCCTCAACCTCGCGGGCGACGCCACGTACGTGTACTGGGTGAATTCGGGCGACGGCACCGTCATGAAGGTGCTGCGCTGACGCCCTCCTCGCGCGCGCGCATTCTCACCTTCGCCCACACAAAGTGGATCCCTCGCCTCCCGACCTGCCACGATCCCATCCGTGACACGCCCTGGCCTGGCCAAGGCGCGCGAGCTCCCGCTCGTCCTCGCGCGTCCGACGACCCTCGTGCGCGCGGAAGACGCCCGCTGGAGGGACCTGTTCGATCGCGCGGACACCGTCAGCGAGGGTAGCCTCCGCGACGAGAAGGCCGGGCGCGTCTGGTACGGATCGACGAGCCTCATCCTGCCCGCCGACCCCGACCAGGCCCCCTTCCTCGCCGCCCTCGCGGCCCGCGACGTGCACGTGCGGCTGCGCGCGCTGCGCACCGCCCACCGCGAGGCCTGCCTGCGCGCCCCCGGCCGGCTGGGCCGCTTCTCCTGCGAAATCCGCGTCGAGGCGGACCCGCGAGGGGTGAGGATTGACGTCGACGCGCAGGCGCCGTTGATAGAGGGGCGCGCCCGGGCCGCCAGGCCCCCGCGATGACCTTCTCGACCATGCCCAGCACCTCGGACGGCCGCACCGGCATCGGCGGCGGCAAACGAAAGCGACGCAAGCCCGACAACGTCATCCACGTGGCGTTCGGGACCGGAGGGGGACGGCTCTCCTCGTCCACCGCTGCCGGCGCGCCCGGCAGCCCCGCCGGAAGCGACGGCAGCGCCGCGCCCACCGTTCCTCCCCCGCCCGACGGACGCGAGCCGGTGACGGACGTCTTCACGCGCCGCGAGGTCGCCAAGCTCCTCGGCGTCACCGAGACGCGCCTGCGCTCGCTCGACCGCTCCAAGATCGTCTCGCCGTCCGGCCAGCGCGGCAAGCAGCGCGCGTACACCTTCCAGGACCTCATCGCGCTGCGCGCCACGCGCGAGCTGCTCGAGCACCGCGTGCGCCTGCGCGACGTCGCGCGCGCCATCGGGGCGCTACGCCAGGCGCTGCCGCGCGTCACGCGCCCGCTGCAGGAGCTGCGCATCGTCGGCGACGGCCGGCGCGTCGTCGTGCGCGCGGAGGAGGGCTCGTTCGAGCCGCTGACCGGCCAGATGGTCCTCGACTTCCAGGTCCAGTCGCTGCGCGACGACGTCGTGCGCGTGCTGCGCCCGGAGACGAGCCCCGCGCGGGCGCGCACGGCCTACGACCTGTACGTCCAGGCGAGCGCGCTCGACGAGGATCCGTCCACCTACGACCAGGCCGAGGAGCTGTACGGCCAGGCCATCCGCCTCGATCCGTCGCTCGCCATCGCGTACACGAACCTCGGCAACATCCGCTTCCGCCGCGGCGACGAGACGGGGGCGGTGGAGCTCTACCGCCGCGCCATCGAGGTCGATCCGCGCCAGCCCGAGGCGCACTACAACCTCGGCTACGTGATGCTCGAGCGCGGCGACGCGCGGGGCGCGACCGCCTACTTCGAGCAGGCGCTGCACGGCGACCCGCGGTTCGCCGACGCGCACTTCAATCTCGCGATGGCCTGGGAGCAGGTCGGCGAGCGCGGGCGCGCCCGCCCGCACTGGCGCAAGTACCTCGAGCTCGAGCCGAACGGCACCTGGTCGGACGTGGCGCGCGAGCACCTCAAACCCTAGCCGCGTCTTTTCTGGCACCGCGGGCAGTGCACCGTCCCGCGGCCCGCGAGGACGATCCGCCGCAGCGTCGTCCCGCAGCGCGGGCACGGCGTGCCGGCTCGCGCGTAGACGCGGAAGGGGTTCTCGACGCGGCCCTCGTTCACGTAGCGGCGGTCGCCGCGGGGCTGGCGGGCGAGCGCGCGGTCGATCGTGACGCGAAGGCCGCGGGCGACGGCCCGCACGTCGGCGCGGCTGAGCGCGTCGGTGCGAGAGCGCGGGTCGAGGCGCGCGAGCCAGAGCGCCTCGGTCGCGAGGATGTTGCCGACGCCGGCGACGAGCGTCTGGTCCATCAGCGCCTCCTTGACGGCGCGACGGCGGCGCGAGAGGGCGGCGCAGAGCGTCGGCGCGTCGAGGCCGTCGACGAGCAGATCGGGGCCGAGCTCGCGCCACGCGCGGATGTCCCCGCGCGCGACCACGAGGCGCCCGAGTCGCCGCGCGTCGACGTAGCGCGCGCTCGCCGGAGCCCCTCGCCGCCGCTCGACGTCGATGCGCGCGCGCTCCCAGCGCTCGGGTGGGTCGCCCGGCGCGCGACGCACCCACTTGCCCGTCATCCCGAGGTGCGAGAAGACGAGCAGACCATCGCCGAGCTCGAGGCGCAGCCACTTGCCGCGCCGCTCGATCGCGCGCACCGTCCGGCCGGCGAGGCGCCGGTCGAAGGCGCGCGTGACGACGCCACCGCGCAGCCAGCGGTGAAGATCGCGCCGCGCGGCCTCGACGTCGGGCAGCTCCGGCATCCGCTCCCCTCCCCTCGCCCGGTCACGCGAAGAAGCGCGCGACCGATGCGACGACGTGCGCCTGCTGCTCGTCGCTCATCGCCGCGAAGAACGGGATGGCGAGCGCGGTGCGGCACGCCTCCTCGGCGACGGGCAGCGGCGGCTCCTCGAGCGCGGCGAAGCACGCCTGGCGGTGCAGCGGCACCGGATAGTAGACGCGCGCCTCGACGCCGTGCCCGGCCAGCGAGGCGGCCAGCGCGTCGCGCCGCGGGGTGCGCACGACGAAGGCGTGCCACGCGTGCACGGCCGGCGGCGCGGGAGCGTGCGGGAGGACCAGCGGCAGGGGCGCCAGCTCGGCGAGGTAGCGCGCGGCCAGGCGCTCCCGCGCGGCGTGCCACCCGGCCAGGTGGCGCGTCTTGGCGAGGAGCACGGCCGCTTGAAGCGCGTCGAGGCGGCTGTTGCGCCCCGCCTCGGCGTGGACGTAGGGCCCCACGGCCCCGTGCGCGCGCAGCCGCCGGACGCGCGCCGCCACGTCCTCGCGCGACGTGACGACCGCGCCGCCGTCGCCCCACGCGCCGAGGTTCTTCGTGGGGAAGAAGCTGAAGCAGCCGGCGTCGCCGCCGCTCCCCGCCGGGCGCCCGTCGTCGCCCGTCCCGCCGAGCGCCTGCGCGGCGTCCTCGACGAGCGCGACGTCCTCGCGCCGCGCCAGCTCCGCCAGATCGCGCGTCGGCGCGCAGAGCCCGAACAGGTGCACCGGCACGACGGCGCGCACGCGGCGGCCGGCCCGGCGCGCGCGCCCGATGGCCTCCCCCACCGTGGCGGCGCTCGCGTTCAGCGTCGCCGGCTCGACGTCGCAGAACACGGGGCGCGCGCCCGTCGCCGCGATCGCCTCCGCCGCGGCGACGAACGAGAACGCCGGCGTCACGACCGCGTCGCCCGGCCCCACGCCGAGCGCGCGCAGCGCCAGCTCGATGGCGTCGGTGCCCGAGGCGACGCCGACCGCGTGCGGCGCGCCGCATGCGCCGGCCAGCCACCGCTCGAACGCCTCCACGCGCGGGCCCAGCACGAACCGCGCCTCGCGCGCGACCTCCGCCACGGCGGCGCACGCCTCCTCGCGGACGGCCGCCTCCTGCGCCGCGAGGTCGACGAGCGGGACCCTCATTTCCACTGCCGGTGCAGCAGCGCCGGCAGCGTCGTGCGCACCTTGTCCTGGTACTCGAAGTCGAGCGACGCGAGGGCGAACCCCTCGCCCTCCGAGCACTGCGCCACGACCTCGCCCCACGGGTCGACGACGAGCGATTTGCCGTACGTCTGCCGCCCGCGCGGGTGCTTGCCGTGCTGCGCGGGGGCCAGCACGTACACCTGGTTCTCGATGGCGCGCGCGCGGAGCAGCACGTGCCAGTGGTCCTTGCCGGTCGTGAGCGTGAAGGCGGCCGGCACCGTGACGATGCGCGCCCCCTCGTCGACGAGGCGGCGGTAGAGCTCGGGGAAGCGCACGTCGTAACAGACGCTGAGGCCCACGCGGACGCCCTCCACCTCGGCCGTGACCGGCTGCGCGCCGGCGCTCGTGGCCGCGCTCTCGCGCGCCGCCGTGCCGTCGGCCAGCGACACGTCGAACAGGTGCACCTTGCGGTAGAGCGCCGCGAGCTCGCCGCGCGGGTCGACGAGCACCGAGGCGTTGTAGGGCCTCGCCGGATCGTCGCTCTTCTCGGGCATGCCGCCGCCGAGCACCCAGACGCCGTGGCGCGTGGCGCACTCGACGAGGCACGTGAAGATGGGGCCCGGGAACGCGCCGTCGAGGCGCTCGGCCAGCTCGCGCTTGCGCGCCTCCTCCCCCATGAAGGCGAAATTCTCCGGGAGCGTGACCAGCCGGGCCCCGGCCGCGGCGGCCTGCGCCACCCAGTGGCGGACGTGCTCGAGGTTGGCGACGACGTCGTCTTGCGTGTTGAGCTGGACGACGGCGACGCGCATGCCGAGAAACTACCGGGCGCGGCCCCGGAGTCAACTCGGCCTTTGGGCTATGCTCGGGGGCGTGCTCCTGCCCGTTCGCGACCTGGTGCGGCGCTGGCGCAGCCCGCAATCGCGCGCCGTGGACGTGGCGGCGGTGCGCCGTCGAATGGCCGCCGCGGCGCGCGAGCCGGCGAGCGACGATGCACGGGCGCTGGCTCGCGAGCTTCGGGCCCTGCGCTCGGGCGTGCTGGCCGCGTTCGACGGCGTCGGCGCGTGCCACGGCTGCGCGCGCGGCCGCCCGCTGCCGCACGGGCGATGGGACGGCGGCTTCTGCTGCGGCGGGCGGACCGAGGGCGTGTTCGACGACGACGAGGTGGCGGCGCTCGCGCTCGCGGGAACGCGGCCGCGGCACCTGACGCCCCCGCCGGGCGACCACGCCGGCTGCGCGTTCCGCGGCCCCACCGGCTGCTCGCTCGACGCGCGCGACCGCCCCAACCTGTGCGTGCGCTTCGCGTGCCGGGAGCTCGAGGCGGAGCTTCGCGCGCGCGGCGAGTGGCAGCGCGTGCGCGCGCTGACGCGGCAGCTGGAGACGACGTTCGCGCGCTTCGTGCGCGCGCGCCGCGGGTAGGGCCACGCTCCAGTCCGCGCCTAGAGAGCGTGCCCCATCTTGCGCGCCTTGACGGCCAGGTACTCCGCGTTGTGCTCGTTCGGCTCCGCCTTGAGCGCGAGGCGCTCGGCGACGTCGACCCCGCCGTCGAGCAGCCCCTGCACCTTGGCGGGGTTGTTGGTCATGAGCGACACGCGGCGCACGCCGAGGTCGCGCAGGATGCCGGCCGCGACGTCGTAGCGGCGCGCGTCGTCGGCGAAGCCGAGCAGGCGGTTCGCGTCGACCGTGTCGATGCCCTGCTGCTGGAGCGCGTAGGCGCGCACCTTGTTGCCGAGGCCGATGCCCCGCCCCTCCTGGCGCAGGTAGACGACGACGCCGCGGCCGGCCGTCGCGACGGCGCGCATCGCCTGGTCGAGCTGGGCGAGGCAATCGCACTTTCGCGAGCGGAGCACCTCGCCCGTCCAGCACTCGGAGTGCACGCGCGCGAGCACCGGCTCGCCGGCGGACGCCACGTCGCCTACGACGAGCGCGATGTGCTCCTCCGGGTTCGGCTCGTCGGCGCCGACGCGGTAGACGAGGGTGCGCACGACGCCGTACTCGGTCGGCACGTCGGCTTCGGCGTAGCGGGTGATGGAACGGCTCAACTCACCGTCGACGGTACTGCCGCGCCGCCGCGTGTCAATCACGGCGCGGCGCTTCCGGTACGATGGCCTCCGCATGAACGCGCTCCTGCCTCCCGCCCGAGCCGCTGCGGCGCCTCGCGACGACGCGAGCCACGCGCTCGTCGTGCGCGCCGAGGTGACGTACGGCGCGCCGGGCGTCGGGGACGTGCCGGTGACGACTGCGGAGCTGCGGCTGAGCGACGGCTCGAGCCGCGTCGTGCGCATCGTGGGCGGACCGCGGCGCGAGGGCGCGGGCGTGGTGCGCCTGGCCGGGTACGTCGTGCCGCGCGCGGGGGCGGTCGTGCGCGTCGACCTCGCCGAGGAGCCGGGCGCGCCCTGGGCGCCGCGGAACGCGTGGACGACGAATACGCCGCCGGGCCCGTGGCCCTCTTCGGCGCTGCCGGTGCCGTTCACGCTGGCGCTTGGGCCGAGCGGATCGGCGAGCCGCGACCTCGGGACGACGGACGCGGCCGCGGAGGTGGACGTCGCGCTGCGCACCTGGACGCTGGTCGTCTGCACGGCCTGGCGCTCGCGATTCGCCGGCACGGCGTCGCTCGCGCCCGGCGACGACGGCGTCGACGGCGTGTTCTGGCACGACGACGCGTGGCCGCCGGAGCTCGTCGCCGGCGCGCTCGGGCAGACGGTGCTGAGCACCGACGCCTCGGGCCACTACGTCGACGCGGACGTGCACCTGAACGGCGCCGACTACACGTTCTCGCTCGACGGCCACGGCGACACCGTCGACGCGCGCAGCGTGCTCACGCACGAGCTCGGGCACGCGCTCGGCCTCGGCCACTCGACGGTCCCCGGCGCCACGATGGACGCCTCCCTGCCGGCCGGCATCGCGGCGCGCTCGCTCGAGCAGGACGACCGCGACGGCGTGTGCGCGATCTATCCGGGCAGCGGCGCGGCCGGGTGCGAGGCGGGGCCGCCGTGCCCGTCGGGGTTCGCGTGCGTGGCGCGCTACTGCGAGCGCTACGGCACGCGCGGCGAGACGTGCGCGCCGTGCCAGCGGCTGCCGGGCGCGTGCGCCGGCTCGGGCGACGACGCGCGTTGCATCGACATCGGCGGCGGCGCCACCGCCGGGCGCGTGTGCGGTCGCGCGTGCGCCGTCGACGCCGACTGCGGGCCGCGCTTCCGGTGCCTGCCGACGACGACGAGCGGCGACCTGCAGTGCGTGTCCGACGACGGGTGCGCGAGCGGGCCGGACCCGTGCTCGAGCGACGCGCAGTGCGGCGGCGATTCGGTCTGCCGCGGTGGCGCGTGCGTGGGCGCGGTCGCGGGCGAGGACGCGGGCGCCGCCGACGGCGACGGCGGGGCCGACGGCGCGGGCGGGCCGAACGGCGCCGCGTCCGAGGTGACGGCGGGCGGAGGGTGCACGCTGGGAGGCGGGCGGGCGCGCGCGGGCTGGGCGCTGCTCGCGGCCGCCGGCGTCGCGGCGACCCTCGGCCGGCGGCGCTCGCGTCAGTGAATCCGCGCGCTGCCCGCCGCGACGAAGCGCAGCGTCGCGTGCCCCGAGGCCGCGTCGACCGACCCGCTCCCGAGCGGCGTGCCCGACACGGTCTCGACCGTCGACGGCGTGCCGTTCGAGCCCGTGCGCTCGCGCAGGTCGACGTCGATCGTGAGCTGCCGCGCCGTCGCGCCGGGCGCCCAGGTCACCGTCACGCCCTGCGCGTCGTCGGTCACGTCGATGCGCGACGCGTCGTCGAGCACGACGCTCGACGGACCCATCGCCCAGGCGCGCGCCTGCATCTCGCCGGCGCGCGACGCGAGCGTCACCACGCCCGGCGCGCTGGCCTCCACGAGCGTGTCGATGCCGGCCGGCAGCATCGGCACCAGGCCCCCGGCGCGCGCGAAGAGCGGCGGCTGCCCGAGCGGGGCCGGGACGGTCACGTCGGCCGGGCCGTCGAAGATCCGGTCGCTCCACCACTGCACCCAGCGGCCGGGCGGGAGGTGGACGGCGCGACTCGAGGCGCCCGCCGCGATGACGGGCGCGACCAGCAGGTCGGGCCCCAGCAGATACTCGTCGTCGGCGTGCGCGGGCGCGCCGGGATCCTGCGGGTACGCGAGCGGCAGCGGGCGAAGCGTCGGCGTGCCGACCAGCCGCGCGTCGCGCATCAGCATCGCGTCGTAGGGCTCGAGCTGCTGGTGCAGGCCCGCCATGGCCGCGTACTCGGCCGCGACCCCCTCGTCCACCGCCCACGGCAGCCGCGCGCCGTCCTCGTACACCTGCATGACGATCGAGAGCGCGGTGTGCTCCATCCAGCGCAGCATCGACTCGCGCGTCGGCTGGCCGCGGTAGCCGGCCGTGTCCGATCCGAACGCCGGGAAGCCGCTCGCGGCGAGCGTCTCGGCCGCGACGACGGCCGCCGGCAGCCCGCCCACGGCGCGGCCGCCCCCCGCAAGCGGGTCGCCGCGGTGCTCGAAGCCGCTGTCGAGGTCCCCGGGCCAGACGATGTCGGCCTGCGTCGCGCCGCCCCACGACGACGCGCGGACGATGAGCGCGTCGTCCCCGGGGAAGGCCGCGTCGAGCTGCGCGTGGTAGGTCGCGTGCTCCTCGATGGGGAACAGGCGCGCCGTGCGCGCGGTCGTCCCGTCGGCGAAGCGCACGTCGTTGCGCTCGTGGAGCAGCGCGGGGATGAGCTCCTCGCCGTAGTCGCACTTGAAGCCGTGGATGCCCGTCGCCGTCGCTCGCTTCACGAGCGTCTCCCAGAAGGCGCGCGCGCCCGGGTTGGTGAAATCGACGATCCCGGCGCCGCTCTTGATGGGCGTCGCCGGCGAGACGTACACGTTCCCCTCCCCGTCCTCGACGAACCAGCCCTTGGCGTTCGCCTCGTCGTAGAGCTGCTGCGCCTCGTCGGTCGGCGTGCCCGTGGGCTTCTCGAGGTACGGCGTCGTCCACGCCATCGTGCGAAAGCCCAGCGCCGCGATCTGCGCCATCATCGCCGGCACGTCGCCGAAGACGTCCGGCGACATGACGAACGTGTTGAGCGCCGTCTGCCAGCCGTCGTCGAACCAGAGCGCGCTCGAGGGGATGTGCCGCCTGCGGTACTCGCGCGCGATGGTCAGCACGTCGTCGGCGCTCGACCAGTGCCGCCAGTGGATGGGCGACAGCGCCCAGCGCGGCAGCGGCCGCGGCAGGCCGGCCAGGCGGTCGAACCGCGCGACGATCGCGAGCGGATCGGGGTCGACGAAGAACCACACGTCGAGCGTCCGCCCCTCGAAGGTCGCCATGATGGTCGACGGATCGGTCGCCGCGACGTCGAACGCCCCCGCCTCGCGCGAGGCGACGAACAGCCCCCATCCGCGCGACGAGACGAGCAGCGGCACCGGCACGTGCGCGTCGTTGGTGCCCGACTCGTAGTCGCCGCTGATCGTGAGGAACATCGGCGTCACGCGGCCGGTGGCCGACACGTGGTCGAACTGCTCGCCCAGGCCCGTCAGGAAGCTCCCGTCGGCCGCGAGCGACAGCGACAGGAGCGCCGTGTCGCCCGGCTGCGGCCCCACGACGAGGTGCACCGCCTTGGTCGTGGACGCGTCGAGCGCCGCCGACGCCCCGACCGTCGCCGGGTCGACGGGCGAGGACGTCAGGTCGTCGTGCGGCACGGTCGGGTCGTGCCAGCCGTCGGGATCCTCCGGATCGGCGACCCGCGTGAAGAGCGGCGCGCCGGCGGCCGTGCCGACGAGCACCGTGCCGTTCCGCGCGATGGAGAAGCTGCCGTCGGCGCCGAGCGTCGCGGCCACCCCGTCGCCCAGGTCGAGCGTCGCGCCGGCCGCCGGAGGCTGCGGCACGACCGTGCCGCCCTGGTCGCAGGCGACCCACGCGCACACGCACAGGCCGAGGAGGATCGCGAGCTGGCCCTTTCCCTCGGCGAACATCGCGCTACATATTCGAGCCGACCCCGATGGAGCTCAAGAACCTCATCGAGACCCACCTCGATCTGCCGCGCCTCTCCAAGGACCTGGACGAGCTGGGACACCCCGCGCGCGTCTGGGCCACCCGGCAGTGGACGCGCGCCAACATGGCGGCGCTCTACGAGGCGGCCAAGGGGTTCCACCCCATCACGCTCGACGACTTCGTGCCCCCCTCGGTGGGACCGCACGTCGAGGTCATCCACCACGGCAAGAACACGCTCCCGGCGCACACGCACTTCCAGAAGCGCTTCTGCAAGCCCAAGGACCCGGAGGCGAAGGACATGCTCGTCGGGTTCAACTTCCAGTCGCTCGAGCCGGTGACTGGCCCCGGCTATTTCGTGACCCACCCGGCGAGCGAGCCTGGCGAGGTGGACATCGACTACACGATGCTCCCCAAGGAGAAGCCCGACACCTGGCCGCCCATCCTGCCCAACACGGCGCGCCTGTCGCGGTTCATCTACTACGGGATGGTCGACGTCATGCGCGGCATCTCGTCGCACGTGACCATCGGGCGAGCGCGCAAGAAGAGCGGGTGGATGGACGCCTGGTTCGTCCTCGTGCGCGAAGACCCCCAGCCCCCGTCGTGAGCGGCGGCGCGTGAGCGACGGCACGTACACGCTGCGGGTGCTCGAGCGCGTGCGCGACGTGCCGCGCGAGACCTGGGACGCGCTGCTCGGCGACGAAGGCTCGCCGTTCGTCGAGCACACGTGGCTCGACATGCTCGAGGAGACGGGGTGCGTCGGTGAGGGCACGGGCTGGATGCCGGCGCACCTGTCGCTGTGGAGCGGCGAGCAGCTCGTCGCCGTCGCGCCGTCGTACGTGAAGGGCCACAGCGAGGGCGAGTTCGTCTTCGACTGGAGCTGGGCGGACTTCGCCGAGCGCATGGGGGTGGCGTACTATCCGAAGGTCGTGGTCGCGGTGCCGTTCACGCCGGCGACGGGCGACCGCGTGCTCGTGGCCCCCGGCGAGGACCGCGCCCGGGCGACGCGGCTGCTCGCGGAGGCGGCGCGGCAGTGGTGCGAGCGCCTGGGGGCGTCGAGCGTGCACGTGCTCTTCCCGCGCGAGGAGGAGGCGCGGAGCTGGGAGGCGGCGGGCTACCTGGCGCGCCACGGATTCCAGTACCACTGGTTTCGAGACGGGGCGCGCACGTTCGACGAGTACCTGGCGCGCTTCTCCTCCAAGCACCGAAACCAGATCCGGCGCGAGCTGCGGGGCGTGCGCGAGCGCGGGCTGATCGTCGAGACGCTCGCGCCAGAGCAGCACACCCGCGAGCTGGCGCGCACGATGCACCGCTTCTACGCGTCGACCGTCGACAAGCACGGCGTCTGGGGCCGGCTGTACCTCACCGAGCGGTTCTTCGAGCTCGCCGTCGAGCGGTTCCGGAGCCGCCTGGCGTGGGTGGTCGCGCGCGACGGGGCGAGCGGCGAGGTCGTCGGCGGCGCCTTCAACGTGACGGGCGGGCGGCGGCTGTACGGCCGCTACTGGGGCGCGTCGGCGGAGGTGCCGTTCCTGCACTTTGCCGTCTGCTACTACGCGGGGGTCGCGTTCTGCCTGGAGCGGGGCCTGGACGCGTTCGAGCCGGGCGCCGGGGGGGAGCACAAGCGTGCCCGGGGTTTCGTCCCCACGTTGACGCGCTCGGCCCACTGGCTGGCCGACGGCCACATGCGCGCCGTGCTCGCGCCCTGGCTCGAGCGTGAGCGGGCCCGGGTCGATGACGTGGTGCGGCAAGGCTCGACCTGACCGAATCGTGACAATCCTCGCCCCGTGATGACCGAAACGTGGCGGCGGCAGAGGCGGCCATCCTCTACCTACATCACGTGATCATCCTCGCGTTCTTCGTGGTGCATTGGCAGCTGTCGGTGCTCCTGCAGAGCTTCTTCCACCATCGTTATGGCGCGCACCGCCAGTTCACGATGAGCAAGGGGTGGGAGCGGTTCTTCCACGTGCTGACGTGGGCCGTGCAGGGCTCGAGCTACCTGAACCCGCGCGCGTACGCGGTCATGCACCGCATGCACCACG